>RCNH01000056.1_pt1 | contig 53585 bp, 48 predicted proteins | sample 2041161 | NCBI WGS metagenome assembly RCNH01 (sample SAMN09708215, study PRJNA481090) | Feces metagenome, whole genome shotgun sequencing project. | biome: feces | host: Leptonychotes weddellii | place: Antarctica: Sion Island | collected 2010-03-01 | reverse complement strand
GCATTTTACCATATTTCTCTCTGGATTTTTATACGAATGCTGAATTTTTGCATCGAAATTTGATGACAAAAAAGCAACAAAAAAGCGGCCCTGCCAAAGCAGAGCCGTCAAAAATGCGGTACGGAAAAATCAGCGCTTGCTGAACTGTCGTGGCGATCCGAAAAGGCGCCTGCGGCGCATTTTCCGCTGCGACCGCAGCAGCTGTGCTGCGAGGACAACCACAGTTCAAAATAAAAAGAGAGCCTCCCAAACGGGAAGCTCTCTCGGTAAGCAAAAAGCTCGGTAAATCAGCGCTTGCTGAACTGGGGTGCACGACGAGCGCCCTTCAGACCGTACTTCTTACGTTCCTTCATACGAGGATCGCGAGTCAGCAGGCCAGCCTTCTTCAGAGCAGGACGCAGGTTCTCGTCGTACTGCAGCAGAGCGCGGCTCAGGCCGTGACGGATAGCGCCAGCCTGACCTGCAACGCCACCGCCGTTTACGCGGATGACCAGGTCGAACTTGCCCTCAACCTCGGCTACAGCCAGGGGCTGACGGACGATCAGCTTCAGGGTCTCCAGACCAAAGTAATCGTTGATGTCACGATCGTTGATGGTGATCTTACCGGTACCGTTGTACACGCGAACACGGGCAACGGAATTCTTACGACGACCGGTGCCGTAGAAGTAAGGTTTCGTCTCGTACATAATTCTATTGCCTCCTCTTAAAACTCAAAAACTTCGGGCTTCTGAGCAGCGTGGTTGTGCTCAGCAGTCTTGTAGCAGTGCAGGCGGGTCATAGCCTTGGCACCCAGAGTGTTGGCGGGGATCATGCCCTTAACGGCGATGGTCATAGCCTTATCAGAGTTCTCAGCCATCAGGGTCTTGTACTGAATTTCCTTCAGACCGCCGATCCAGCCGGAGTGGGTGCGGTAGTACTTCTTTTCCAGCTTCTTGCCGGTCAGTACAGCCTTATCGCAGTTGATGACGATGACGTGATCACCGCAGTCAACGTTGGGAGTAAAGGTAACCTTGTTCTTGCCACGCAGCAGAACGGCGACCTGGGCAGCAACACGGCCCAGGGGCTTACCAGCTGCATCGATCACGTACCACTTGCGCTCGACCTGGGCGGGCTTAGCCAGAGTAGTGCTCATAATCTATTTCCTCCTAGAAAGATTTGGAATTACGTTCCTTTGGCGCCACAGGGGCGCAAGCATGATTATAGACCATGGCAAGGGGCAAAGTCAAGCGGTTTTTGCAAGTTTTTTCATTGGTTCTGATCGTGCTCTTGTTTTCTCCGTTTTACTCACGTTTGCTCGTGTTTGCTCGCGTGCCAAATTTAAAAAAATTTTGTAAAAGTTTGTGCAACCTGCCCGGCAACTATGATATAATACATTCATATATAAAAGGGGGGCTCTTGTGCCCCGCGGGAGGGTTGTCCATGCAGCGCCTGGAAGGTCTTGTGCGCAAAGCAGTTCAGGATTATGAAATGATCCAGCCGGGAGACTCCATTTTGATTGGTGTATCCGGCGGTAAAGACAGTGTCGCACTGGCCGTTGCGCTGGCTCGGCTGCGCCGGTATCTGGGAATCCCCTTTACCCTGCACGCCGTCAGTCTGGATGCGCAGTTCGGGGGGATCTCCACCGATTATTCCCCTTTGGAAGAGCTGTTTGCTTCCTACGATATCCCCTACGAGGTGCGCCGCAGCCAGATTGGACGCATTGTATTCGATGAGCGCAAAGAAGCCAATCCCTGCGCTCTGTGCGCCAAGATGCGGCGCGGTCTTTTACACAACACCGCGCTGGAGCTGGGCTGCAACAAGGTAGCCCTGGGCCATCATCTGGATGACGCTGTGGAAACCTTTTATATGAATCTGTGGGGCGAAGGGCGCATCGGCTGTTTTTCGCCGGTAACTTACCTGTCCCGCAAGCAGCTTACCATGATTCGTCCCATGCTGCTGGCCACCGAGGCCGAAGTCCAGAAAGCTGTGCGCAGTCTGGATCTGCCTGTGGTCAAGAGCGTATGCCCGGTAGACGGTTCTACCCGCCGCCAGCAGATGAAGGACTTTGTGTACAGTATGTCAAAACGCGATCCGGCCTTCCGCCAGAAAATGCTGGGTGCTTTGCAGCAAAGCGGCATTGACGGATGGGGGCCCTTGCATACCGGCCGGCGAGGCTCCGGTGCGGTTTAATCGAGGATTTGAGGTGTTGTTTTAATGGAATTTGAACGGCATTGCTGGGCCGAAATCGACCTGGATGCTCTGGTGCATAACCTGACCCTGATTCAGGCCCATTCTGCTCCCGCCACGGTGTGTGCCGTGGTAAAATCCGGCGCTTACGGTCACGGTGACAGCTTTGTCTGCCGCGCTCTGGAAGAAGCCGGCGCCAAATGGTTTGCCGTGAGCTGCCTGTCCGAGGCGCTCCATCTGCGTACCATCGGCATTCGGGGCAACATCCTGATTCTGGGGCATACGGACCCCAGCTTCGCGCCCCATCTGATTCGGCACGACCTGACACAGGCAGTATTCAGCCCGGAATATGCACAGGCTCTGTCTTCCCACATCCAGCGGGGCACACTGAAGGTTCATCTGAAGGTGGACACGGGTATGGGCCGCATCGGCTTTATCGCCCGCAAGCCCGAGGATGTGGATGCCTGCGCGGATGCTCTCAGCGCCTGCTTTGACCTGAAGGGTCTGGAGGTAACGGGTCTGTTCCAGCATTTTGCCGTGGCAGACAGTCACGCGCCCGAGGATATGGCATACACCGAACAGCAGCACATTCTGTTCCTGTCTGTTCTGGCTGCTCTGGAAGAGCGGGGCCGCCGGATTCAGATTGCGCACTGCTGCAACTCTGCCGCGCTGGTGGAGCACCCGGAATGGGGCATGGACCTGGTTCGTCCCGGCATCATCCTGTACGGCGATGATCCCAGCGATGACGTGCATTGCGGCGGTCTGCGCCAGGCACTCACCTTAAAGGCCACTGTAAGCCAGGTCAAGGATCTGGAACCCGGCCAGGCCCTGAGCTACGGCCTGAAATATACGGCTCAAGCCCCCCGCCGGGTAGCCACACTCTGTGTGGGCTATGCCGACGGCTACCCCCGTGCCATGACCGGCAAGGGCGTCTGTGCACTGCACGGCAAACCTGCCCCGGTGGTAGGCCGGGTCTGCATGGATCAGATGATGGTGGATGTAACCGACATTCCCGATGTAGCAGAAGGCGACGAGGCCATCATTTACGGTGCCGGCGGTGTGGCTGACACCACCGCACAGGTTGCCGCAAAGGTTGATACAATCCCCTACGAAATCATGTGCGGGCTTGCTTTGCGTGTGCCCCGCGTATATCTGAAAGACGGCCAGTGCGTGGGCGTATCCGACTATCTGAAGCAGATCGCCCTTTAACCGCACAACCGGCAGATCACGAATAAAAACTATCGGCTGATTTTTAAAGCTGCTGCGCCCCCGGCGCACCGGAAAGGAGATCCCCCTTGGCAAGAGAGAATATCCGCAATTTCTGTATTATCGCACACATCGACCATGGTAAGTCCACCCTGGCCGACCGCATTCTGGAAAAGACCCACAGCGTGGATGAACGCCAGATGGAGGACCAGCTGCTGGACAACATGGAGCTGGAACGTGAGCGCGGCATTACCATCAAAGCCCGCGCCGTTACCCTGAACTACAAGTCCAAAGACGGCAAAGACTACGAATTCAACCTGATTGACACCCCGGGCCACGTGGACTTCGGCTACGAAGTAAGCCGCAGTCTGGCTGCCTGCGAAGGTGCTGTGCTGGTTGTGGACTCCACCCAGGGTGTGGAGGCTCAGACTCTGGCCAACACCTATCTGGCACTGGAGCATGATCTGGAGCTGGTTCCCATTCTGAACAAGATCGACCTGCCCAGCGCTGAGCCCGACCGCGTTGCTCAGGAAGTGGAGGACGTAATCGGTCTGCCCTGTCTGGACGCCCCGCGCGTCAGTGCAAAAATGGGCATCGGCATTGAGGATGTGCTGGAACAGGTCATCACTGATATTCCCGCACCTGTGGGCGACGAAACCGCTCCCCTCAAGGCTCTGATTTTTGACAGCGTATACGATAGCTACAAGGGCGTTATTGTTTATGTGCGCGTGTTTGAGGGCACTGTGCGCCCGGGTGACACGGTGCGCATGATGGCAACCGGTGCCGAGTTCACCCTGGTAGAAGTGGGTCACATGGGCTCCACCAGCCTGATGCCCTGCAAGGAGCTGCAGGCCGGCGAAGTAGGTTATCTGACCGCCAGCATCAAGACCGTGCGTGATACCCGCGTGGGTGATACGGTTACCCTGGCTGCCAACCCCACGCCGGAGGCTCTGCCCGGCTACCGCAAGGTTACCCCCATGGTATTCTGCGGCATCTACCCTGCTGACGGCGCCCATTATCCCGATTTGAAGGATGCTTTGGAAAAGCTGCAGCTGAACGACGCAGCCCTCAGCTTTGACCCTGAAACCAGTGTTGCGCTGGGCTTTGGTTTCCGCTGCGGCTTCCTGGGTCTGCTGCATCTGGACATTATCACGCAGCGTCTGGAGCGCGAATTTGACCTGGACATCATCACCACTGCCCCCAGCGTAGAATATCGCATCACCCTGAGTGACGGTACGGTAGAAACCATTGAGAACCCCACCAATTACCCCGATCCGGGCCGCATTGTCAAGCAGGAAGAACCGTTTGTGGATGCACACCTGTACACCCCCACCGCATATGTGGGCAGCCTGATGGACCTGTGTCAGGACCGCCGCGGTACCCTGATCAACATGAACTATCTGGATGCCAACCGTGTGGATCTGCACTACGAGCTGCCTTTGGGCGAGATTGTGTACGACTTCTTTGATGCCATCAAGAGCCGCAGCCGCGGTTACGCCAGTTACGATTACGAGCTGAAAGGCTTCCGGGAGTCCAAGCTGGTAAAGCTGGATATGCTGCTGAACGGCGAAATGGTGGATGCCCTGTCCATGATCGTGCACGCCGACAAAGCCTATGCAAAGGGCCGCAAGCTGGCAGAGCGTCTGAAGGACAACATTCCCCGTCAGATGTTTGAAATTCCCGTACAGGCAGCCATCGGCGGCAAGGTCATTGCCCGTGAAACCGTAAAGGCCATGCGCAAGGACGTGCTTGCCAAGTGTTACGGCGGCGATATCAGCCGTAAAAAGAAGCTGCTGGAAAAGCAGAAGGAAGGCAAAAAGAAGATGCGCCAGCTGGGTTCTGTTCAGCTGCCCAGCGAAGCCTTTACTGCTGTACTCAAACTGGACAGCAGCGACGAATAATTTTATCTTTGCATACAAAAAAGCCCCGAACGGCTTGCAAACCGTTCGGGGCTTTTCTTTATCGAGTCGGTTATTCCGGATCAGTCATCCCGGCTGCGTGCAAACATCCGCAGCAGATACATAAACAGGTTGATGAAGTCCAGATAGAGCTCCAGCGCACCGTAAATGGATGCCTTATGCATCATCTGCTCATCGTGGCCGAAGTTATAATACAGGCTTTGGATGCGCTTCATATCATAGGCTGTGAGGCACAGGAACAGCACCACACCTGCCCCGCTGATCAGCAGCTCAAAGCGGCCGAAGCCGATCAGCATACCCAACAGGTTTACCACCAGCAAAGCCACCAGGCCGCAGCCCAGCCGATGCCCCCAGCTGCTCAAATCCCGCTTGGTCACAAGGCCATAAACTGCCATCACACCGAAATACACGCCGGCGCTGAGGAATGCAAACATCAATGTGGTTGTGGCATAGGCATAGAACAGGGCGGAAAATGTCAGGCCATTCAGGACTGCATACAGAAAAAACAGGCCGGTAGCGGCTGCCGGGCTCATATCATAGAGATGCTTGCTCAGATTCCAGGCAATCAGCACCTCCACAATACCCAGCACCAGCGAAAAATAGGCCATGCGATAAAACACCTGAATGGGTACAAACAGGTAAACCCCCATTCCCACCAGGAAGGTTGTCAGCAAGCCGCCCACCATCCATGCAAAGGTTTTGGTCAGATAGCGGCCCATGGTTTCACCCTGCTCAGGGCCTTCATAGAAGTGATTCATTTCATAATCGTTCATGGTTCGAATGCACCTTTCTGTGCGGACTGTCCGCACGGTTTTACTCCTTCTTTCTTTATTATACGCGCCTTGCCCACAAAAACGAAATCATTTATAATGAAGGAAATGTAGAATTTTTTTGAACGCCGCGCAATGGCCGTGTGCCGTTGTGTAAAAAGGGGGGCTTTATCATGGCATTTGGGCTGTATCTTCACATTCCCTACTGCCTGGCCAAGTGCCATTACTGCGACTTTTATTCTGCCGGATGCAGCCAGACGGTTCCGGATGCCTATGTGGATGCCCTGCTGCGTGAAATGGCCGGCTTTGCCAACTGCGAATGTTCCAGCCTGCGGCCGGATACTCTGTATTTCGGAGGCGGAACACCCAGTCTGCTCAGTCCTGCACAGGTGCGGCGGATCATTGCAGCTGCCTGCCCGGTGCCCGGCGCCGAAATTACCCTGGAAGCCAATCCGGAAACTGTAACAGCCCAGACGCTGGACGGCTTTCGGCAGGCCGGGGTCAACCGCATCAGCTTTGGCGTGCAGACCGCCCGCGATGAAAGTCTGGCCCGCATCGGCCGCCCGCACAACGCACAGGAAGCCCGCACAGCCTTGCGCCTGGCTCGCCAGGCCGGCTTTGAAAATATCAGCGGTGATATCATGCTGGCTCTGCCCCATTACACCAACGCCGAATTTGACGAAACCCTTGATCTGCTGACGGAGGGCGGCTGCACACACATCTCGGCTTACCTGCTGAAAATCGAGCCCAATACGTACTTTGGCAAGCATCCCCCGCAGGGTCTGCCCGGCGAGGATGAATCCGCCGACTTTTATCTTTACGCTGTAGACCAGCTTGCAAAGGCAGGCTATGCCCAGTATGAAATCAGCAACTTTGCCCGGCCCGGCTATGAGGGACGGCACAATCTGATCTACTGGGACTGCGGCGACTATCTCGGTCTTGGTCCCGCAGCCCACAGCTGCATGGGAAACCAGCGGTTTTACTGGCCTGCCAGCACCACCGACTTCATCAGCGGAAAAGCCCGCCCGGTACCGGACGGTGACTGCAATGTGGAAGATTTTCTGATTTTGCAGCTCAGACTGAGCAAGGGATTGGATCTCGACCGCCTGAAGGATAAATACGGTGTGGAATTTAGCAGGAATCAATTACTTTTTGTAGAAAAATGTTGTCAGGCCGGATATGCCACCTTCAAGGACAACGTATTGAAGCTGACCCCCTCCGGGCTGATCATTCAGAACAGCATTCTCTGCGGACTGCTGGACTGATTCATACAGGGAGGAACGCTGCTATGGAAAAGAAACGCTTTCAATGCATCCTGAAATGGTGTCTGCTGCCGGTTCTGCTGCTTGCAATCATTCTCTGTCTGATTTTGTATAATCGGATTCCGGGCCGCCGCATTCCCGGCGTGCAGCGCATCGACGAAAGCTGCACCATTACCATGACCCGCTGGGAATATCTGCAAGACGATGCCCGCCAGACCCGTCAGCTGTCTGTGCAGGCCAACCGCGAACTGAGGCAGATGCTCACCGACACCACGTTCCTGCGCACCCACGGCTCCGGCATGGTGGAATATGACGATCCGCATGTATACGAAATTGAGGTTGCTTTTCCTGACGAGGAAGAACCGTTGCGTCTGCGGATTTTCGGCGGCGAATATCTTTCGCTCTGTTCGCAGACATCGTCCACTCTGCTTCATATTCATGGAGAGCCCTGGGCCCAGCAGCTGGAAAACCTTTTTCAAAAAGCCACAATCATCTCCCCAGATCTTGAGTAAAACACAGCGGCCCCGCCGGGCAGTTCCGGCAGGGCCGCTGTTCTTATTCATGCTTTTATTTGGCAGGTTCGGCCTTATCACTGTTCAGCGACAGCAGCGTATACATCAATTTGCTGCCCTGTTCATCGTAAATGCCATCAATCGCAACAAAATCAACTTTTCCATCATCGTTCAGCTGAATCCGCCCTTTTACGACCACGCGGGTATAATCCGGGCTTCCGGTTACATTCAGAGTAACACGGTACTCATCGGCACCCTTCTGCTCGTTCTCTGTCAGCTCCACCTTTTCCGGTTTTAACTGATAGGTAGCGTTGTACCAGGTCACAAACTCTTCGCCCTCATAGGCAGGAAACAGACCATACGCAAAAATTCCTTCATCTGCCAGCCATTTGCGCGCATTTTCTGTGGCATCGGGGAACTGCTCCACCATCCATCCACTTTTCCAGGGTTCTGGATTTGCAGTATAATCACACACTTCCCCTTCGGGCAGCGTATCGCTGGTGAAGAGGGCGGTGAGGAATTTTGTTTCTGTTTGCGCCGCAGAATTTCCACAGCCTGTCAATACAACCATTCCCACCATCAGCGCCAGCGCCAAAGCCCCAGCCTTGCGAAGTACGGACCATGCACGACCTTTGCTGTTCTTGCTCATATTACCGTCCCCCTTTTTCACGCTATCAGTTTGGTTTGATTATATCAATTTGCCTTTCTCTCTTCAAGATACAAGCTGCACAGCAATTTGTATCAACTTTTGTCGCACCCGGCATTTCCATGCGTTCGCCCGTATTTTGTGGCAAAATAATACAAACAGTATATATTTTATCTTGTTTTCACAGTCCTCTCCTTCATGCAACCAAAAGTTGCGCGATATATGCTGGACTCTCCCCCCTGAAATTGCTATGATAAGCACAGCAATTTGCGGCCGTTTTAACAGCACTAAAGGAGATCATGCTTATGCAATTCACTTTTCTTTTCACGCTTCTGTTTGCAATTCCGTTCTTTGTTCTCATCGTGGGCGGCTGCATTTATCTGCTGATCTTGCTGATTCGGGCACTGCGCAAATATCTTTCCGCTTCATCCAGCCATAGCAAGGCTGCTCCGGAGGATTCTGCCGCCCTCCGCCCTTTGGGTGATGTCATCCGTGACCACCGCACCCGCTGCGGTATGACTCAGGAATTTGTGGCTGAGCGCCTTGGTGTCAGCCGCCAGGCTGTAAGCAAATGGGAACAGGGTAAGGCAGATCCCAGCACCTCCAATCTGCTGGCCCTGGCAAAGCTCTTTTGCATTTCACCCGAGGAGCTTCTGCGCTGTGTAAAATAGGCCCTTCCACTATTGTTTTACGTCATAGTTCAAAACGCGCCCTGCTAATGCCGCAGGGCGCGTTTTCTGTTTAATTCATCGGACCGCTGCGCTCAAACAGATGTTCCACCTGCTTTGCCAGAACCTGATGTTCCGGCGCGATAAGATCCGGGTCCTCTTTCAGCAGCTGACCTGCAATTTCCTGTGCTGCATACAAAATGCGGGTGTCCTTGGCAAGATCTGCGATCTTCAGAGTGGGCAGACCGTGCTGCCGATCTCCGAAGAAATCACCGGGACCCCGATGGTCCAGATCATATCGGGCAATGGCAAAGCCATCCTGCGTGCTGCTGATAAAATGCAGGCGTTCCTGCACATTTTGCCCTTGATGGTCGCTGAGCAAAAAGCACCAGCTCTCATCCGCACCACGGCCCACACGACCGCGCAGCTGATGCAGCGCCGAAAGGCCATAGCGCTCAGCGTTCTCAATCACCATAACTGTGGCGTTGGGCACGTCCACGCCCACCTCGATAACGGTGGTGGACACCAATGCATCCAGCTGGCCGGTGCGGAACTCCTCCATTACAGCATCCTTTTCTTTAGGGCGCAGCTTGCCATGCATCAGCCCTACCCGGCATCCCGGCAGCATGGGCTTTGCCACCTCTTCAAAATACGTGGTTACTGCCTTCACCGCATCCGGGCCGTCTTCTTCGCTGCCTTCCACGCGGGGACACACAATATACACCTGGTGGCCCGCCTCAATCTGCCCGCGCAAAAAGCCGTACATACCCTCCCGTCTTTCGCCCGGCACTACCCGGGTTCGGATCGGTTTGCGTCCGGGCGGCAGCTCATCCAGCACAGATATATCCAGGTCACCGTACATCAAAAGTCCCAATGTGCGCGGAATGGGGGTTGCACTCATCACCAGCAGATGGGGTGCGCTGGCCTTGCCTGCCAGTACACCGCGCTGGCGCACACCGAACCGATGCTGTTCATCCACCACAGCAAAGCCCAGCCGGGCAAACTCCACCCCTTCGGTGAGCACAGCATGGGTGCCCACCACCAGGTCTGCCTCGCCGGATGCGATTGCTTCCAGGGTAGCTCGCTTTTCCTTGGCACGCAGACCGCCGGTCAGCAGTGCCACCCGGATTCCGAAAGGCTCCAGCAGATTCTGAAGGCCCTCAGCGTGCTGTGCTGCCAGAATGGCAGTGGGTGCCAGCAATGCGCTTTGGTACCCGTTCCGGGCTGCAATGTATACGCCCGCAGCGGCTACCAGGGTTTTACCGCTGCCCACATCGCCCTGCAGCAGCCGGTTCATGGGCTCTTTGCCGCACAGGTCCTGGGCAATCTCCTGTGCCGAGCGGCGCTGGGCCCCTGTGGGCTGAAAGGGCAGCGATGCCCAGAACGGTTCCAGCTGCACCGGGTGCATGGGCGCACCCGCAGCACGGCGGCCCGTGCGCTTCATCAGGGTAATTCCCAGCTGCAATACCAGCAGTTCTTCAAAAATCAGACGGCGGCGGGCGGCAGCGGCTTCCTGTGCGCTGTGGGGCCGATGAATCGCCTGCACAGCCTGCGCCTTGCCGGGCAGCCGATACTGCCTGAGCAGTGCATCCGGCAACGGCTCCGGAATGGCATCCTCCAGTTCATCCAGCACATGAGCCACCGTGCGGGCAATTTGACCGCTGCCAAGGCCTTCCGTCTGGGGATAAACGGCCACCAGCGGAGCTTCCTGCACCTGCTGGGCCGTGCGCACCAGCGGATTGGTCATCTCACGGCGGGTCATATTGCCATTCACACGGCCCTCAAAATAATAGCTCTGACCCACCTGTAATTTATCCGCTGCATAGGGTGTATTAAACCAGGTAAGATTGAGCACTGCTGAGTCATCTGCCGCCAGCACCCGGATCATGGTGCGCCCGCCGGAAAGCCGGGTTGGCGCTGCTTTGCTGTGTATCCGGGCCAGCACAGCACAATCCACATCAAAAGGGGCCTGTGCCACCGGATAGGGCTGTGTATAGTCGATGTAACGGCGGGGATACAGCCCCAGCAGATCACCGACAGTCTGCACACCCAGTTTTTCAAATTTTTCAGCCGTCCGGGGACCAACTCCCTTAACGTACTGCACCGGGTCTGTCAGCTTCATACCCGCTTCCTCCTTGGATACATCATTCTTGTTTTTTATTATAACATACCGTTTTAAAAACAAACACAAAAAAGAACGTACCCTCAGGAGCACTGCTCCCAAGGATACGTTCGCAAATACAGATGAAACCGCTTACTCCACGCTGATCATGTAGTAGTAAACAGGCTGGCCGCCGGTGATGTGGGTCACTTCGATGTCGCCGCCCACCTTGGCACGTACCATCTCGGTGGTGCGCTCGGCCTCTTCTTCGGACACGTCACAGCCGCTGATCACGGTGATGAAGCTGGTGTCCTTCTTGACCATGCTGCGGGCCAGACGATAGGTCATCTTGGTCAGATCATTGCCGATGTTCACGATTTTGCCGTTCTCCAGAGCCATGATCTCGCCCTTCTTGATCTTGTGACCGTCGAAGTCGGAATCACGGGCAGCAAAGGTAACCAGACCGGTAGCAACCTGATCGGCAGCCTGCATCATGGCGATGGTGTTGGCATCCACCTCAGCATCGGGATCGAAGTTCAGCATGGCGGTGATGCCCTGCGGAATGGTGCGGGTGGGCAGCACAACAATGCGGCGGTCCGCAATCTTCTGGGCCATCTCGGCAGCCATGATGATGTTCTTGTTGTTGGGCAGTACGAACACGGTCTGTGCGGGCACGCTCTGCACCGCAGCCACGATGTCCTCCGTGCTGGGATTCATGGTCTGGCCGCCGCTGACAACAGCGTCCACACCCAGATCTGCAAACACAGCCTTCAGGCCTTCGCCGGCTGCAACGCCCACAAAGCCGTACTTACGCTCGGGGTCCACTGCGGCATACACAAACTCGCCGGCAGCAGCGGTGCTTTCAGCAGCCTTCTGCTTTTCCAGACCCTTGCCCTGCTTCTGACGGGCCAGGAACTGCTCATGCATATTCTCGATCTTGAAGTTGGTCAGATAGCCATAGCCAATGGCGTGGCTCAGAATCTTGCCGGGGTCAGCAGTGTGCACATGGCAGTTGATCACTTCGTCATCCTCGATGACCACCACGCTGTCGCCGTTGGATTCCAGGAAAGCACGCAGCTTGGCACAGCTGCAATCCTCGTTCTTGTTCACCAGGAACTGAGTGCAGTAGCCGTTCTTGATGTCCTCAACGCGCATCAGCTCATCGGTAAACACACCCTTGCCGGCAGCTTCGCTGTTCAGCTTTGCCTTATTCTGGGTGGCTTCCTCGCTCTGCATGGGCTCGCCGCCCTCAAAGACAACCTGCATACCCTCAAAGATCACCAGAATGCCCTGGCCGCCGGCGTCTACAACGCCGGCCTTTTTCAGCACGGGCAGCTGATTGGGGGTATTATCCAGAGCGCGCTGGCCAGCGGACAGCACCAGGCGCCACAGCTCAACGGGATCTGCCAAATCGCTGGCAGCAGCCTCTTCGCTGGCTACGCGGGCCACCGTCAGCATGGTGCCCTCGGTGGGCTTCATCACAGCCTTGTAGGCACCTTCCACGCCCTTCTGCAGAGCGCTTACCAGGTCTGCTGCATCGGCAGTTTTTTTGCCCTCCAGAGCCTTGGACAGGCCACGGAACAGCAGACTGGTGATTACACCACTGTTGCCGCGTGCGCCGCGCAGCATGGCGCTGGCTGCGATCTTTGCGGCCTCGCCTACGGTGCAGTCATCATCCAAAGCGGCCAGCTCACGGCCGGCAGCACCCACGGTCATGCTCATGTTTGTGCCGGTGTCGCCATCGGGCACGGGGAACACGTTCAGCTCGTCAACGCGGGCGCGCTGGTTGTAGATATTGTTGGCGCCGGAAATGATGGCGTCTCGCAGGATCTTACCAGTGATTGTCATATCTTTTTTTACACCTCTACTCTATGGTTGGAAAGCGGCTTATTACTCCGTAAGGATATCGTCTACAGATACATCAATGCGGGCCACCGTCAGACCGGTTGCCTTCTCCACCTCATGCTTGACGCGGTGGGTGATGCTGTGCACGATGGTGGAGATATTTAAGCCGTATCCCACCTTAATGTGCAGCTCAATCTGCAGTTTATTGTCTTTCTGGGTCACACGAACGCCCTTTTCGGCATAGTCACCCAGCACCAGGGTTTTGATGCTGTCGGCCGTGCTGCCGCTGGACATATCGGCCACACCATAGCAGTCCTTGGCTGCCTGACTTACCAGTTCAGCAAAATACTCGCCGGTCAAACTTACGCTGCCCACGGGGGTAAAGTAGGTAATCACGTCGCATCGCTCCTTTTAAGATTCTGTTGCCTTGCTCACCGCAAGGTCCTTCAGGGAATAGAATACATTGCTGGCAGAGGACACCACACCCGTTACGCCCCGGCTGCTGATGACCGTGCCGTTGCGCCACACCAGCGGCACATACGGCATATCTGCGGCAAACGCCTGTTCAAAGGCACTTGCTGCATTCTCGTCTGCACGGAACGCTGCATAAGCCTGGGTCACAGCTTCGGTCTGAGCAAGGCCCACACTGAGCACGCCCCCGGCCAAAAATGGTGTGATATCCATATTATTATACATCTTTACTTCGCCGATGTACAGGTCAAATTCCCCGGCCTCAATCATCTGGCGATAGGTTTCAAAATCGTCGATCTCAACCAGCTGGATATCAATTCCCTGTGCCGCCAGCTGTTCTTTGATTAAACTGGCGGTGTATCGTTTATATGTGCTGCCGCTGTACACCAGCAGCTGCGCTTCCAGACGTTTGCCGGACTCATCCTGATAGAAGCCGCTCATGGTGTCACGGGTGCATCCGAGTGCCGCAAACAGCTCTGCACTGTTGGCTGTATCCTGTTCCGCCAGAATCACCTGCCCGGATTCCACGCAGGGATAAAATCCGTTGATGGCGCCGGTTGCAGGATATGCACGGCCGTAAAAGCTCTTTTCGGCCAGCTGCCGCCGACTGACGAGCTTGCTGATCAGGTTGCGGCCCTGAGGCGTTGAAAGCAGCCGATTCTGTGTGCGCTGGCTGTTGATTCCCAGATAAACCAGCCGATTGGTTTTGTAAAACTGTTCCTTGCTCACAATGCTGGGCACTTCTTCGGCTGCATCTGCGGCGGCATACAAATTCAGACTGCCCACTGTCAGGCTGCTGGTCATGGCATCGTAGCCGGCCACTTCCACCAGATCAATCACGTCGGGGCCGTCTTCCGGGAAAGCGGTTCGCGGATTCGTAACCAGCTGATCTTCGCCGTAGGTATAGCGGCCGCTGGCGGTAGGCCTGGTGCTGGCCACCTCCGCAGCTTTCAGCACCGGAATGTCGCACAGATAGGCAAACAGGCTGTCCGGCCGCGCCAGTGTGATGACCACCGCATTATCCTGAACGCGAATTTCCTGCACATTGGCAAAACGGGCGCCATACATTCCGCTGGCTTTTGCAGCTTGCATACTTGCCGCAATATCCTCTGCGGTGATCGGCTGACCATCCGCAAAGGTGCAGCCGCTGCGCGGATGAATTACCACCTGCTCACCGCTGCTGTCGATGGCCTGTGCCAGACGCAGATTCAGATGCATATCCGGATCAATTTCTGCCAGTTTTTCAAACAGCAGCCCTGCATTTTGCGCCACCAGAATGGAATTTGTCATATAGGGATTGAAGCCCTCGGAAGGCTGCCAGCCCAGAGTCAGATGTTCCAGATGGGCAGGCTGCCCAAGCGAAGGCGGCTCGCTGGATGCAGCCTCGTTTTGAGGAGCGTCTGCGCCGCAGCCAACCAGCAGCACAAGGCTCAGCAGCGCTGCGGCTGTTCTTCGGATTGCTTTCGCGCCCATGCGCTTGCCCTCCTTTTCATGTTTTCAGATTTTGCGGGTTCATTGTACCACAAATGCTTTGATATTAAAAGTACTAATCTGATTCCCCTGCCATGCTTTGTGCAATGACTGCCGGGCCTTACCTTTTTATAAAGGGTTTTTGTTGATCTTGCGCGGTCTGTAACATCTTTTTCATAATGTCATGCTATAATAGCAATAGATAACAGAATGCTGCACGGAGGCATACTTATGAACCTGCTGTTCTTTCTCACACCCAAACAGGACGTAACCTTCATTTATCAGGATTTCACCCTGCGTCAGGCCCTGGAAAAGATGGAACGCCACCGCTACGCTTCGATTCCGGTGCTGAGCCGCGACGGTGCGTATGTGGGTACGATCACCGAGGGGGATTTATTGTGGGGCATTAAAAACATTGCCGATCTGTCCATTGAGCAAGCTGAATCCATCCCGGTAGCCACCATTCCACACCGGCATGACTACAAGCCTGTACCGGTTACAACCACAATGGATGAACTGGTGCAAACCTCTTTCACTCAGAATTTTGTTCCCGTAATTGATGATAAGCAAAGCTTTATCGGCCTGATTAAACGTCAGGATATTCTGCGCTACTATTATGAGCGTTATCAGGCCGCCGCCAATGAAAGCGAACTGCTGGCACCGCCCCCTTCCTATGCCGAGGATGATTCTCTTTAAAAGGCATCTGCCGGCAGCCGAAACCGTTGTACATAAAAACAGAGGACCGCTTGGCCCTCTGTTTTTTATGCTTGTATTCCGTGATAAAGGTCAGACCCATTCCAGATTTTGCCCAACCAGCTCCAACCGGTGCGGGCCAAAGAACTGTGCTTCCTCTTCATCATGGGTGATAACCAAAAGCAGCCGCTCTCCGGCCTTTTTCAGCACATAACTCATGGCTGCCTGTTTTGTCCTGGGGTCCAGACCTTTAAAGGGTTCGTCCAGCAAAATTCCTTCTGCCGGGGCCAGCATGGCCCGCAGAATCGCGGTCCGGCGCTTTTGTCCACCCGAAAGCTGTGCACAGGGCTTCTGCCAATCCTCCGGGCCAAGGCCCAGCGCAGAAAATCCTGCTTGGATCTGCTCCGGGTCAAAGCCGCGGGGACATACCAGCGCCACATTTTCAAATGCCGACATTCCCGGACAGAGCCGGTCCTCCTGAAAAACCGCTGCCAGACGGCCCGACATCTCCACTCTTCCGCTGTCGGGCGATTCCAGGCCCAGAAGCAGCCGGGAAAGTGTGGTCTTGCCGCTGCCGGAAGGTCCTGTCAGCACCACCCGGCCTTGCAGCTGAAGGCTCACATCCTGGAGCACCTGCTGCCCGGCATAGCTTTTGCAAACATGGTTCAGCGTGATAATCATTTCGCAGCGCCTCCTTCCCATCCAAAGTGCCTGGAGAGACGGGAAAGAACTGCTTTCAGCAAAAACTCCAGCAGAGCTCCCACGCAGATAATCACCAACGTCCATGCAAACAGCTCCCCGGTGAGCAATGTAACCTTGGCACTGTAGAGAGCCTCGCCAAGACTGCCGGGCGGCAAGCCGATTACTTCGGCCGCCACTCCGCTTTTCACGCAAAGCCCAAGCGCCGTGCAGGCACTCTGGACAAAGTAAGGCATCACCTGCGGCAGCCAGATAGCCCGCAGTGTGCGGGGAAAAGGCAGCCGAAACACCTTTGCCATTTCCAGCAGCTGACGATCGGTGCTGCGGATTCCCTGCAGCACTGCACCGTAAACCACAGGCAGGCCGATGAGAAAGCTGATGAGCACCGACAGCCATTTGCTGCGCACCCACATCAATGCCAAAATGATAAAGCTTGCCACCGGGGCCGCCTTAACCAGCTGCATGGGAACTGCAATCAGGCTGCGCACCACACTGCTCACCGCACTGGCGGCGGCCAGCACGGTTCCTGCGGACAGCGCCAGCGCAAAGCCCAGCACAATACGGGATGCACTGTACACTATCCGCGCCCAAAATGCATTCTGCGGCAGCAGGCTAACCAGTACTTTCAGCGTTTCCAGTGGTCCAACCAGCAGAATCTGCTGCCCGATCCACTGGGCCGCCAGCTGCCAGACAATCAGCCAAAAGGCCAGCGCCAGCAGCTTTTGCCATCGTTCTTTTTTCTGCTCAGACGCCATAGTAGAAGTCATCTGCAGGCACAGCGCCGCCCACGCTCTCAGGGTCCTGTTCAGCCATCACTGCCAGATAACCGCTCACATCCTGTTTCATCTTCTCGCCGGCTTCATAGGCGATGTTGCAGGCCGGAAGTGCCTTCTTTGCAATTTCCGCTTTTGCCACCACACCGGCATCCATTGCCCACTGGGCTGCTTCTTCGGTGTGCTCATTCACGTACTGAATGCTTGCCTGATAATCTTTCAGGAAAGCATCCACTGCCTCGGGATGCTCCTGTGCAAAGTCTTTGCGCACTACCAGCACACCGGTAATCATCTGAGAATCGGGATTTACCTTGTTCCACTCCTGTGTCAGATCCAGTGCAACCTGCAGCCCTTCCACCTGCATCTGAGCTGCGGTGACAAAGGGCTGGGGCAGCAGAGCCACTGCGGGCTCAGATGCCGTTTTCAGCGCTGCAAGCACTTCGGTGGATTCACTCTTAAATTCGAGCGTTACGTCCTTATCGGGGTCCAGGCCGTTCTTTTCCAGCAGATAGCGCAGCACATACTCCGGGGTTGTGCTCTTGCCGCTGGAATAAATGGTGCGGCCTGCCAGATCTGCAACGGTTTTCACGCTGTCATCTGTGGACACAATATATAATACGCCCAGCGTATTCACAGCAGCCACCTGCACCTGACCCTGTGTGCGGTTATAAAGCGTGGCCGCCATATTCACCGGCACTGTAGCCATATCCAGTTCGCCCTTGGTAATCAGCGGCAGCACCTCTGCGGGTGCGCCGTACATTTCCACCTGCCACTGATCCGGATCTGCCTGAGTCTGCACATCCTGCATCAGCTTGAGCATTCCCATTGTTGTGGGGCCCTTCAGGCCGCCGATACGGGCCTGCTGAGCCTCGAGCTCCTCACCGGAATCCGCCGCAGACGACACCGCCGGGGCAGACGATGCCTCCGGTGCGGACGATACAGCTTCTTCGCTCTGTGCTGCGCCGCAGGCAGCCAGGCTCAGGGCCAAAACAGCAGCAAGAACACCGCTTAAAATACGTTTCATTGAAATTCTCCTCTCATGTAAAACAAAAGCCGCTAAAATACTGCGTCTTTATTTGCATTCCGGGGATAATTTTACTATAATAAAAGCAAGAATGCGGTTGCCACGGCAACCATGAAGGGAGGCGGCTTTATGCCGACCGATCTCGAGCTCCTGGGTGCCACTTATCTGTTCAAGGGCATCCCCTCCCCCCAACTGCCTGCACTGATTGATTTTTTATCACCTGCTGCCCGCAGCTGTCTCAGAGGACAGACTGTGCTGCTGGCCGGTGACGAACAATCTGAAATCGGTGTGGTTGTTTCGGGCCGCCTGCGGGCGGAAAAATTTACACCGGCAGGCACCAGTTTTACCCTGTCGCATTTTGGTCCCGGAGATGTGTTCGGCGACGTGCTGAGCGCCGGCCATGTAAAAAGCCCGGTTACCATTACAGCTGTGAAAGACAGCCGGATACTGTTTTTGCCCTATCGCAACCTGATTACCCCACAGGGTGAGCCGCCTGCGGGTCATGCGAAGCTGGTGCAGAATCTGGCTGCCGGCATCAGTGAAAAATATTTTGCACTGGACAAGCGTCTGGACCTGCTGCTGCTGAAAAGCCTGCGGGCAAAGCTGTGTGCCTATCTGCTGAACGAGTGCCGTCAGGCGGGAGCTTCCACCTTTTCGGTGCCCTTTGGCCGGGCTGCCATGGCCGCTTATCTGAACTGTGACCGCAGTGCCCTTTCGCGTGAATTGAGCCGTATGCAGAGCGAAGGACTTTTGGAAGTGTATCAAAACAGCTTTAAGCTGCTGGACCTGCCCGCTATCACCAGCCAGGCCCGGCGCTGAAAAGGAGTTAAATAATGAAAGATCATCCCGTTTTATATATTGTAATTCCCTGCTATAACGAGCAGGAAGTGCTGCCCATCACCAGTAAGATGTTTCTGAAAAAGATTACCGACCTGTCCGCTGCCGGCAAGATCAGCCCGGACAGCCGAATCCTGTTTGTCAACGACGGCAGCAAGGATAATACCTGGCAGATCATCCAGCAGCTGGCAAAGGAAGATGAGCATTTTCGCGGGCTCTGCCTGTCCCGCAACCGCGGCCATCAGAACGCACTTCTGGCCGGTTTGATGGAAGCAAAAGATCTGTGCGACATCACCATCAGCATCGACTGCGACGGTCAGGATGACATCAACGCCATGGACGGTATGGTGGATGCCTACCTGGATGGATGTGAAATTGTATACGGTGTGCGTGCCAGACGGGATACCGACACCTTCTTCAAGCGCTTTACCGCCGAGGGCTTCTACAAGGTCATGAACTGGATGGGCGCTCAGGTGGTATTCAACCATGCAGACTATCGCTTGATGAGCAGCCGTGCTTTGCAGGAATTCTCCAATTTCAAGGAGGTCAATATTTTCCTGCGCGGCATGGTGCCGCTGGTGGGCTTTAAGAGCACCAGCGTTTACTATGATCGTGCCGAGCGTATTGCAGGCGAAAGCCACTATCCGCTGAAGAAAATGCTGGCCCTTGCCTTTGACGGCATCACCAGCCTTTCGGTCAAGCCCATCCGCATGATTACCGGTCTGGGCGTTTGCGTTTCTCTGATCAGCTTTATCGGCGTGATCTGGGCTGTGGTGCGTGCTCTGCTGGGCGCCACCGTATCCGGCTGGGCCAGCACCGTGAGCATTCTGTGCTTTATGGGCGGCATCCAGCTGCTGTGCCTGGGTGTAATCGGCGAATACATCGGCAAAATTTACATGGAATCCAAACACCGTCCCCGCTTCATTATTGGGGAACGAACCTGGGAAACCCCGGAGGATAAAGACTAAATGGCAAAACAGATCTGGAAGGGCAGCACCCTGCTGGCCCCTGTGCCCCCCACCCTGGTAAGCTGCGGCACAATGGAACAGCCCAATGTACTCACCGTGGCCTGGGCCGGCGTAATCAATACCCAGCCGCCCCGCGTAGGCATTTCCATCCGGCCTGAACGCCACAGCTATGGTCTGATTAAGGAGAGCGGCGAATTTGTCATCAATCTGCCCACTGTTCCATTGCTGCGCGCAGTGGACTGGTGCGGTGTGCGCAGCGGCCGCGACTATGACAAGTTCCGGGAGATGGGTCTGACTGCGGCTGCGGCCAGTGCGGTCAGCGCTCCTTTGGTGGAGGAAAGTCCCCTGAATCTGGAATGCAAGGTATTTCAGGTCATCCCGCTGGGCAGCCACGATTTGTTTTTGGCAGATGTTGCCGCTATTCAGGTGGACGAATCTCTGGTGGACTCCACCGGCAAGCTGCGGCTGGACAAGGCCAATCTGCTCGCCTATGCCCACGGCCAGTACTTCTCTCTGGGGGATGTGCTGGGAACCTTTGGCTACAGCGTGCGCAAAAAGCCGGCAAAACGGCGGCCATCCCGCAAACCCCATCCCCGCCAAAAGGGCTGAACAAGCAAAAAGCGATCCCCTGTTTGAAGGGGATCGCTTTTTTCATGCAAGTGTGCAGTTACTCTTCGTCCGGCTCGGCCCAGTTCAGACTGCGGCCCACCGCTTTATGCCAGCCGCGCAGCAGCTTTTGACGATGCTGCTCATCCATGAGGGGCTCATACAGATTGTCCAGGGTCCACTGCTCACGGATTTCGTTCAGATCCGACCAGACACCCGTAGCAAGGCCCGCCAGATAAGCTGCGCCCAGTGCTGTAGTTTCACGGATCATGGGGCGGCGCACCGGCTTATGCAGTACGTCTGCCTGGAACTGCATCAGGAACTTATCCCGGCTTGCACCGCCATCCACATTCAGCTCGGTCAGGGTGATACCGGTATCCTTTTCCATTGCTTCCACCAGGTCATAGCACTGATATGCAATGGACTCCTGCGCGGCACGGATGATGTGCTCCCGCTTGGTACCGCGGGTCAGGCCTACCAGACAGCCGCGTGCATACATATCCCAATGGGGTGCGCCCAGCCCCGTAAAGGCCGGAACCAGATAAACGCCGCCGGTGTCCTCCACCTTTTGTGCATAGTATTCCGCATCCCGGGCCTCATTGATAAAGCGCATTTCATCCCGAATCCACTGAATCACCGCGCCGCCCACAAACACGCTGCCTTCCAGCGCATACTGAACCTTGCCGTTCAGACCGATGGCAATGGTGGTCAGCAGACCGTTCTTGCTGTGGTACATCTTATCGCCGGTATTCATCAGCAAAAAGCATCCGGTACCATAGGTATTCTTGGCTTCGCCGGGTTCAAAGCAGGTCTGACCGAACAGCGCTGCCTGCTGATCGCCTGCAATGCCGGCAATGGGCACTTCCACGCCCTGAATATTCAGTGTACCGTAAATTTCGCTGGAATCGTGCACTTCCGGCAGCATCTGCATGGGAATGCCCAGCTTTTCGCAGATTGCCTGATCCCAGCACAGATCCCGAATGTTGTACAGCATGGTACGGCTTGCGTTGGTCGGATCGGTCACGTGCACCTTGCCGCCGGTCAGTTTCCAGATCAGCCAGCTGTCCACCGTACCGAACAGCAGCTTGCCTGCTTCGGCCTTTTCGCGGGCGCCCTCCACATTGTCCAGAATCCACTTGATTTTGGTTGCAGAGAAATAGGCATCCACCAGAAGTCCGGTCTTTTCCTTCACTTCCCGTGTAAACTCTGCATCGTGTTTCAGCTCTTCGCACAGCGCTGCGGTACGGCGGCACTGCCAGACAATGGCATTGTATACCGGCCGGCCTGTATCCTTATCCCACACGACCGTGGTTTCACGCTGGTTGGTGATGCCAATACCGGCAATCTGGCTGGGGTCAATACCGCTCTTGGCCAGAACCTCGATCAGCACACCATACTGACTGGAGTAGATCTCCATCGGATCATGCTCTACCCAGCCGGGCTTGGGATAGTGCTGGGTAAATTCCCGCTGTGCCAGTGCTACGATATTCTGCTGCCTGTCAAAAACAATGCAGCGGCTGCTTGTGGTACCCTGATCCAAAGCGATCACATATTGTTTCATAAAGCGTGCACCTCTTTTATTGATGGTTCTTTATCCCTGCGCTGCCTGTATGCAGCGCTTTACATCTCCCAAACGGCCTGACAGGTACTGGACACCGCTATGGCCCCGGCACGAATAGCCGCAACCACTTCGTCCTTGTACTTAATCAGACCACCGGCAATCACCGGCGTATTGGTGGATTCCGTAATTTCTGTGATTACGCGGGGCATAATTCCGGGCAGAATCTCGATAAAATCCGGATGCCCTACAGACAGCTGCCCTTTCAGGCTGGTGATGGACATGGAATCCAGAATAAATGCCCGCTGAATGGTGAGCAGCCCCAGCTGGCGCGCACGGCGTACCTGTGCCGGCCGCGTACTGATGATACCATCCGGATGACAGGTTTGCTGCAATACATCCACCGCGATTTCACGATTGCTCAGTCCTTCCACCAGATCAATATGAACCACGGCCACCTTGCCGGCCTGTTTGATCTGAAGCACCTGGCGTCCCACATCCAGCAGCGTACTGGATAAAAGGAAGATTGTGCTGCATTCTGAGCACAGCGCCTTTTGCAGGCTGTCATCATCCTTTACTGCGGCAATTACCGGGTTTTCTATCATTCTATCCTTGAGTCCGGCGTCCACGTCCTCATCCCTCTTTCAACACGGGCCGTTGTATCGCCCGCAAAATTCCAATAAAAAAAGAGCATAACGAACGACAGGTATTTCGTTCGTCCTGCTCAACACTCTATAGGACTTATTTATTATGACAGAGCCGGTTTGAATTGTAAAGCGAACCCTGCACTTTTTGTAGATTCGCCTAATTTCAGGTTTTCGATTTGTACAGTGTGTCAAGAAAGAAGGGGAAAATCTCTTTCCGCAAAAACGCCGGGCTGACAGGCTACCGGGCGGGCAGCTCAGCAGGATTTCAACATTCTGTGCGTTGCCGGTGCCCGCCGCCGTTTGCAGCAGGTCCATATCCGTTTTTTCAGATGCGCAGGCTCAGTCATCAGGCCGCAGCAAAATAAAAGACGCAGCATCAATCGCAGCGGTGTGCTCACTTTGCTCCCCGGCATCACATTTTGCCTGATAAAATCTTGCCTGCTTTTTTGAACATCTTTCACAAATTCAAATTTCCTGGGTTTAAAGCATTGAAAAGCTGCAATCCATTTGCTATAATGAGCCCGTAAATAATCTGCCAATCGAGCATTGAGAGTAAAGCAGATACATCCTCACTGGAGGTGTGTCCGTTTTACTCTTTTTTTGTGTCCAATTTTTACTAGGAGGCGAACCTACATGACTTATGATGTAGCAGTCATCGGTTGCGGCGTGGTCGGCGCAGCTACCGCTTATCAGCTGGCCCGCTATCAGCTGAACACAGTCATTCTGGAGGCTCAGAACGATGTAGCCAACGGCACAACAAAAGCCAACAGCGCCATTATCCACGCAGGCTACGACCCGGAACCCGGTACTTTGATGGCCGAGCTGAATGTGCGCGGCAACCAGATGGCCGGAGAAATCTGCGAAAAGCTGGACGTCCCGTTCCAGCGTGTGGGCAGCTTTGTACTGGCTTTCAGTGATAAAGATCTGCAAACCCTTGAGGAACTGTATCAGCGCGGTATCGCAAACGGCGTACCCGGTCAGCAGCTGCTCACAGCCGAACAGGCCCGTGAGATGGAACCGACCCTGAGTGCCGATGTGAAGGGCGCCCTGTACGCTCCCAGTGCGGGCATTATCAGCCCCTGGGAATTTGCCCTGGCCATGGCCGAGGTGGCCGTGGTGAACGGCACCGAGCTGGTACGCAGCGCACCGGTTACTGCCATTGAAAAAGAAGATGGAGGTTATTGCCTCACCACCCCCAAGGGCCAGTATCATGCCCGCTGCGTCATCAATGCCGCCGGTGTATTTGCCGATCAGGTGCACGGCCTGCTGGAAGATCCCGGCTGGACCATCCGCCCGGGCCGCGGCGAATACTATCTGATGGACAAGAGTCAGAATTTCCAGGCCAAGCGGGTCATTTTCCAGTGTCCCAACGAGAACGGCAAGGGTGTTCTGGTTTCCCCCACCGTGCACGGCAACCTGATTGTCGGTCCCAATGCCGAAACCATCGACGACAAGCTGAATCTGGGCACCAGCCTTTCCGGCCAGAATTTTGTGCGTGAAATGGCCCTTAAATCCATTCCGGGCCTGAACTTCCGCGACAACATCCGCAACTTTGCCGGTCTGCGCGCCAACAGCAGCCGGGGCGATTTCATTCTGGAAGAGAGCGCCACCTCGCCCGGATTCATTGATCTGGCCGGCATCAAATCGCCGGGTCTTTCCAGTGCCCCCGCCATTGGCGAATACGCCGTACATCTGCTGGAAAAGGCCGGTCTTACTCTGACCGCCAAGCCTCAGTTTACCGACAAGCGTGAGCATCTGGTATTCAAGGAGCTGAGTGCCGAAGAGAAGAACGCCGTCATTCAAAAAGATTCCCGGTACGGCCGGGTCATCTGCCGGTGTGAAACCATCACCGAGGGCGAAATTGTTGCTGCTCTGCACTCTCCCATTCCTCCGCTCACGGTGAACGGTGTCAAGCGGCGCTGCAACGCAGGCATGGGCCGCTGCCAGGGCGGTTTCTGCGGCCCCCGGGTACAGGCCATCATCGCCCGCGAACTGGGCATTGATGAACAGGAGGTCCTGATGGACCAGGCCGGCAGTTACATTCTGACCGGTGAAACCAAACAGAGCAAAGGGGGCAAACAGGATGTATGATCTGATTGTAATCGGCGGTGGTCCGGCTGGCCTTGCCGCTGCGTGCGAAGCCTTTGACGGCGGTCTGGAGCGCATCCTGATTCTGGAGCGCGACAAAGAGCTGGGCGGCATTCTGAACCAGTGCATCCACAATGGTTTCGGCCTTCATCATTTTGGCGAAGAGCTGACCGGTCCGGAGTACGCCGGCCGTTTTATTGAAATGCTCAAGAGCACCCGTGTGGAAGTTCAGCTGGACACCATGGTGCTGGATCTGGAGCCCGGTGCAGAGGGCAAGCCCCACACCGTGCACTGCATCAACACCCAGAAGGGCTATCAGGCACTGGAAACCAAGAGCATTGTGCTGGCCATGGGTTGCCGGGAACGCACCCGCGGTGCCATCTCCATCCCGGGCGAACGTCCTGCCGGCATCTTCACCGCCGGTGCCGCACAGCGCTATGTAAACATGGAAGGCTACATGGTTGGCAAGCGTGTGGTCATTCTGGGCTCCGGCGATATCGGCCTGATCATGGCACGCCGCATGACGCTGGAAGGCGCCAAAGTTCTGGCCTGCGTTGAGCTTATGCCTTATTCGGGCGGTCTGACCCGCAACATTGTGCAGTGCCTGCAGGACTACGACATTCCCCTGTACCTGAGCCACACCATCACCGACATCAAGGGCCACGACCGCGTGGAGCAGGTTGTAGTGAGCAAGGTGGATGAGCACCGCAACCCCATTCCCGGCACCGAGATGGTCTTTGACTGTGACACCCTGCTGCTGTCGGTGGGTCTGATTCCCGAAAATGAGCTGACCCGTCAGGCCGGCATCCAGATGGATCGCCGCACCAATGGCGCCATTGTATACGAAAACATGGAAACCAGCATCCCCGGTATTTTTGCCTGCGGCAACGTGGTGCACGTACACGATCTGGTAGACTATGTAACTGCCGAAAGCCAGCGTGCCGGCCGTGCCGCTGCTGCCTATGCCAAGGCTCTGCCCGCCGAAAACGGTTCTGTGCTGGAACTGAAAAACGGCGACGGCGTGGGATACACTGTACCCCAGCACATCCGCGTAGATCGCATTGAAAAGACCGCCGGTGTCTTTTTCCGCGTAAACCGGGTGCTGGCCAAGAGTCAGATTCTGGCCACCGACAGCACCGGTGCTGTCATTGCACGCTTCAAGCGGGATCACCTGGCCCCGGGCGAGATGGAACACATCGAACTGCCCGCCGTGCTGCTGGGTAAAGCACAGGGCGATCTGACCATCAGTGTACAGGAGGTGAATGAGGCATGAAAGAACTGATTTGCATTGTATGCCCCAACGGCTGCCACCTGAAGGTGGACGATGAAAACGGCTATACCGTTACCGGAAACCAGTGTCCCCGCGGCGCAGAATACGGCCGCACGGAATTGCAGAATCCAACCCGTGTGCTGACCAGTACCGTACGTGTGGAAGGCGGAATGCATCGCCGTATTTCTGTAAAAACCAACAAGCCCATTCCCAAGGGCATGATGTTCCAGGCAATGGCCTGCCTGGACGAAGTGGATTTGACCGCTCCGGTAAAAAACGGACAGGTCATTATTCCGGATCTGCTGGGCACAGGCGCTGACCTGATTGCCACCCGCGCAATGGAAAAAGAATAATCCGCTGCAAAACAGCCATATTCATTCTATCATACCCCTTCCCAATCAACCAGAAAGCCCCGGAACCCATTCAGGTTCCGGGGCTTTCTGGTTTTATTGTTCAAAGCATATTCTGCAAATTGCGCAGATCGGCACTTTCGCTGAAATCCTCGCGGTCCAGCGTCAGGCTGGGATTGTAATAGGGATCGGAAATCAGTTCCGTGCGTCCAAAGCGATCGGTCAGGCGCTGCTGTTCCGAGGAAAAGCGTGCCTTTTTCTGCTGATCTTTTTCGTCCAGACCCCGGCTCTTGGATTCATAATGGTACAGCTGTGCATACGGGCTCCACAGGATCCGCCAGCCTTTTTCACGAATGCGCAGACAGAAATCCACATCATTAAAGGCAACTGCGTAACCTTCGTCCAGGCCGCCCAGATCATCGTACACGCTGGCCCGCACCAACAGGCAGGCCGCTGTAACTGCGCTGAAATCCTGCACGGTGGCCATACGGAACATATAGCCGCTGCCGCCGCGCTTATGGTACTTGTGGCTGTGACCCGCATAGCCGCCCAGACCGGTGATGATGCCCGCGTGCTGAATGGTATCATCGGGATAATAGAGCATGGCACCGCAGGCGGCCGCGCCGGGCCGGCTGGCCTGACGCACCAGCTCGGTGAGCCATTCCGGCGTGATTACTTCCACATCGTTATTCAGCAGCAGCAGATAATCGCCCTTTGCAGCCTTGCGGCCGAAGTTATTGATTGCGCTGAAGTTGAATCCGCCCTCGCCCTTATAATACACCACCTGGCAGCGGTCATAGCGTTCGGGCAGCTGCCGGTAATAGTCAAAGGTCTGCGGATCGGTGGAATTGTTTTCGATGACAATGACCTCAAAGTTTTTGTACTCTGTTTTTCCGTAAATCGAAGCGAGACACTTTTCAAGGTCTTCGGTGTGGTCCTTGCTGGGAATGAGAATGCTCACCAGCGGTTCCTCGTTCAGCTGCCACACCACGCGGTAGGTGCTGGGGAACAGGCCATCGGTTACTGTGCCCTGCTGACCTGTGCGCTCCAGATGCTCTGCCAATGCTTTTTTGGCTGCCTGGGCCACATAGGGCTTTGCCTCCACGCCGCCGCTGGTGCTGGCTGCGTGCACGCGCCAGTAATACAGCACATGGGGCACGTGACAGATTTTTTCCGGCGGCACCTGCTCCAGCAATCTCAGGAACAGATCATGGTCCTGACTGCCGTCAAATTCAGGCCGCTCACCGCCCACCTGTCCAAACAAGCTGCGGCGGAATACTGCCAGATGGCAGATATAATTGCAGCACAGCAGATAATCCGGTGCGTAGTCCGGCTTAAAATGGCCCACGGTGGGGCGCTGAATGCTCTTTTTAAACAGAGCTTCATCACTGTACAGAAAATCGGCTTCTGTGGTGCGAATGGCCTGCTGCATCATATAGACAGCATGGGGTGCCAGCACATCATCATGATCTGCCAGAGCCAGATATTCACCGGTTGCCAGTGCAGCAGCAGCGTTGGTGTTGGCGCTGATGCCCTTATTTTCCACTTTGGTGTACAGAATACGCTCGTCCGGCTGGCCGTTTTTGCCCTTGCGGTATTTTTCCACAATCCGCTGTACATTTTCATGCCGGTCATCGCTGGCATCGGCCAGGCACAGCTGCCAGCAGCCGCTGGTCTGATTCAGCACGCTGTCCAGCAATTCACGCAGAAATGTCTCCGGTGTATTGTAAAGCGGAACACAAATGCTGATTAAGGGTATCGGCAGATGATTTTCTGCACTGTGCTGATATGCACGGCGCTGCGCTTCCAGCACCTTTGCCTTGGGCAGATAGCGTGCCTTTTTGCCAAACAGACGGCGGCGCACAAAACCCCAGCCGCGTTTAATCATAGTAAACAGGCCCTCTTCGCGCAGCAGCTGAACCGCATACCCAAACAGTTCCTTCATGCGTTTAATCCGCAGTTTCATGGTATCACCTTATTTCAATCCGTAATTTTCAAACAGCAGGTTAAAGTGGGGGTTGTAATAGGGGTCGCCTGCCTGAATCAGATCACCGTATGCGTCAATAAAGTTCTGCTTTTCCCGCGCATACCGCTGAGCATTGGGGCCGCTCTCGTCCAGACCCCGGCTCTTGGACTCATAATGATATCCCTGTGCAAATGGTGTGAACACATTCAAAAGGCCCTGCTTCCACAGCTTCAGGCACAGGTCAATATCATTGTAGGCAACCGCAAATTTTTCCGCATCCAGACCGCCGCAGGCATCGTAAAGCTGGGTTTTGACCATCAGGCAGGCACCGGTCACCGCAGTCATATTCTGCGCCGTTGCCAGCCGGTACATATCGCCGCCGGAATTGCGGGGATGACTTTTATGGCTGTGGCCCGCCGTTCCGTTGATGCCCAGGAACACACCCGCATGCTGAATCTTATCATCGGGATAAAAGAGTTTTGCACCCACACAGCCCACATCTTCGCGCTGGCTGAACATGAGCATCTCCGCCAGGAACCCGGGAGTGAGCACCTCGATATCGTTGTTGAGCAGAAGCAGCTGTTCACCGCGGGCAAAGCTGCGGCCGAAATTGTTCACGGCACTGAAATTGAACTCGCCCTGATACTCAGCCACCTGCAAGTTGGGATACTTCTGCTTTGCCTGCTCATAGTAGGCAAAGGTGGCGGGGTCAGTGGAATTGTTTTCCACCACAATCACTTCAAAGGGATCGTAACCCGCAAACCGGTACAGGCTGGAGAGGCAGCGCTCCAGGTCCTGCACATGATCTTTATTGGGAATCAGCACGCTGATCAGCGGCTGTGCCTTCAGCTGGTAATGCACCCGATAAGCACCGGGGCTGCCCGAAATACTCTCGGCACGGCCGGTCAGGCCGGTACGTTCCAGATGAGCATCCAGTGCACGGCTTCCGGCAGCAATGGCATAAGGCTTTGCCTCGATATTCTGTGCAGTGCTGCCCGCATGGCTGCGCCACACGTACATGGATTTGGGAATGTGCCGAATCAATGCAGGATCGGCCTGTTCTGTCAGGCGCAGAACCAGATCAAAGTCCTGTGCACCGTCAAATTCAGCCCGTTCTTCTGCACCGGCCTTTTCCAACAGCTGCCGGCTGAACACCAGCAGATGGGTGATGTAGTTGCAGCCACGCAGCGAATCCGGCGAGTAGTCCGGCTTAAAGTGATAGGCAACCAGATTTTTCAGGCTGCCGTCCAGCACGATCTCATCTGTATAAACCAGTTCTGCGCCTGTGGTCAGGATCTCCTGTGCCACCTCATACAGAGCATTGGGATAAATCACATCATCGTGGTCCAGCAGGGTCAGATAATCGCCCTCTGCCAGCCGGAAGCCCACCGTTGTATTGGCCGCGATGCCGCCGTTTTCCACCTTTTCATACACGATGCGGGCATCCCGGGTGTAAGCTTTTGCGGCACGGCTCACTTCCGGATGGTCTTGGGTGCTGGCGTCCACCAGCACCAGCTGCCAGTTGGAATAGCTCTGCGCTTTCACGCTTTCCACCATCTGCCTGAGAAACGCAGCCGGGGTATTGTACAGCGGTACAATCACACTGATCATGGGGCCGTTTTCCAGCGGATGACGGCGCTGATTTTTCAGATACTTGCGGGTAGGCAGATCGGCCCGATGCTGCCACTTATCCCGATGCAGCGCCAGGTTGATTCGGAAATCCAGCTCACGCCACAGCTCCTCAAAGCCCTCCCGGCGTATGCACAAAAAAGCCCGGCGCACAAGGTCAAAAACGTGGGCCGGGTTCAGCAAACGCCGTGCCATGCCGGACATACTGTCCGGCCGGGCAACGTCGGCGGGATATTCGATTTGGGGTTCTTTCGACATCTCATTTCTCCCTTTCGAGACAGCGGCCGCATTTGCGGCCGCCAATTACTCTCTGGTGATCTGTTTATACGCCTCGCACACTTCGTGCACAGGGCCATCCATACGCACGCGGCCATGCTCAATCCATGCCACCTTATTGCACATACGCTCAATCTGCTCAATGGAATGGCTGACCAGAATCACTGTAGTGCCGCCGCTCATCAGTTCCTGCATTCGTGCCTCACACTTTTGCTGGAACAGGAAATCGCCTACGCTCAAAATCTCGTCGGCAATCAGAATATCGGGTTTTGTGATGGTTGCAATGGCAAAGGCAATGCGGGCCACCATACCGCTGGAATAGTTTTTAAGCGGCACATCCAAAAAATCGCGCAGCTCACTGAATTCAACGATCTCGTCGAACTTGGAATCCAGATATTTTGGGGTAAAGCCCAGCACGGTACCATTCAGATAAATATTTTCACGGGCGGTCAGGTCCATATCAAAGCCGGCACCCAGCTCGATCAGGGGAGCAATGGTTCCCCGTACCGTGCAGCTGCCGGTGGTGGGCTTGTACACGCCGCTGATCACCTTGAGCAGCGTGGATTTGCCGCTGCCGTTCAAACCGATCAGGCCGTAAAAATCGCCGGGCTCCACCGTGAGGTTTACGTCTTTCAGGGCATAAAACTCATCAAAATGCAGTTTGCCCTTGACCATAGCCAGAAAGTACTCTTTCAGGCTTTCGTTTTTCTCTTTTGCCAGGTTGAAGCGCATGGAAACGTCCCGCACTTCAATAATGGGCTGATTTTCTGCCAACGCGCTCTCCCCCTTTACAGATACAGGACAAACTTGTCCTGATTCTTTTTAAATACGTACAGACCAACCGCCAGCATCACCACAGCCCAGCCGCCGCACACCAGAATCATATTACTGTTCAGGGCTTCGCCGTAGATTACGGCTTTGCGGAAGCCGGTGATATACCAGTAAATCGGGTTAAGGCGAATGGCCTGCTGAATCCAACCGCTCATCATGGCGGGATCATAGAAGATGGCAGAGAAGTACATGAGCGCCGTGGTAAACACTTCCCACATATGCATTACATCCCGGAAGAACACGGTCATAGTGGCCAGCACCAGACCCACACCCAGGCTGAATACAAACAGGGTAATCAGCGGATACAGGGCCAGGGGCAGCGTCCAGTGAACCGGGCTGAGGGTGCAGATCATCACCAGCACCAGAGCAATAAAGGAAAAGCAGCAGTTCACAAACCCAAAGCAGACCTTTTCCAGCGGGAAAATGTATTTGGGGATATAGACCTTTCGCAGCAGGGGGGCGCTTTGCAGCACACTGGACATGGCCAGCGTGGTCGCTTCACGGAAGAAGTTGAACAGCAGCTGACCGCACAGCAGGAACATGGGAAAGTTTACAATGCCTTCTCCCCGCATCTGGGGGAACAGACCGCCGAACACTGCCCACATTACCAGCATCATCATCAACGGATTCAGAACGCTCCACAATACGCCCAGCACACTGCGGCGATATTTGAGCTTGAAATCACGACTGATCAGATTGTACAGCAGATAGCGATAGCGCCAGAAATCCTTGATGTAGAGTTTTGCCATAGCCAACGGGCGTTACCACCTTTCAAAGTAGCTGAAATCCTGTGCCGCAAAGGGCTCGTGTTTTTTGTCCTTGTCGCTGAGCAGGTACTCACAGCCACAGTCCGGCCACTGAATATTCACAGTGGGATCATTGTACGGAATACCGCCTTCGGCTGTGGGGCAGTAGGTATCAGTGCACTTGTAGGTGAACTCAGCCTCATCGCTGAGCACCAGGAAGCCATGGGCAAAGCCCTCGGGGATATAGAACATCTTTTTGTTTTCAGCCGACAGCACCACACCGGTCCACTTGCCGAAGGTAGGGCTCTGAGGACGGCAGTCCACTGCCACGTCAAACACTTCGCCCAGCGTTACGCGCACCAGCTTGCCCTGAGTGTGCTCCTTCTGGAAGTGCACACCGCGCAGAACGCCCCGGCTGCTCTTGGACTGATTGTCCTGCACAAACTCACGATCAATGCCGGCAGCGGCAAATTCGTCCTTCTGATAGGTTTCCATAAAATAGCCCCGGGCATCACCGAATACGGTGGGCTCCACCACCAGGACACCGGGCAATTCTGTTTTGATAAAGTTGAATTTTCCCATTGGATGATCTCCTTTGCTCCGTTCTTGGGATATCGGCCGCACACCGCTTTGGGCGAGGCCAGCCAAACACAAATAGTCTATCACATTTTCCCGATTCAGTCGAGAGGCACGGCCTTATTTGCGTCGGCCTCTGGGCTGACTTCCCTGTTTGCCATGGGGACGCTGCCGGGAAGACGTTACGCTTCTGCTGCCGGGATATCTGACCACATTGTCGGCAGGGATCTGCGGCACAGCGGCTTTGCCGCGGGGGCTGCGGTTTCCGTGCAGGCGATAGATTCCCACGCCGCCCAGCCCCAGCACGGCCACGCCCAGGATGGCGCCCCAGATACCAAAGCTTTTCTCCACATTCTGGTCCAGCGGCACATAGGTGCTGGCTTGCAGAACCTGATCCAGACCGGTATATTCCAGCTTTGTACTGATCGACGAAGCCGCCTGCCCCGCCGTGGCATCCACAGTAAAGCGTGCCATTGGGCTGAATGGCTGCCCCAGTACCAGCTGCTCCGGCACATCATGATCCACGTGCACTGCCGAATCCGGGGTATCCTTATGCATAAGCAGCTGCGTTTCGGCACCGGTCACCGTGACATATCCCAGCTGATCGCCGCCGCCGGTAACCGGCACTTTAAAGTTGTCTGAGCTGCCAAAGCTCTTGCGGCTGAAGTTGCCAAAGCAGTAGTCCAGCAGCGCACAGGCATCAATGAATTTGTCGTATCGCTGAGGTGCTCCCAGCACTACGCAGATCAAGCGCACATCGTTCTGCTCCGCATAACATACAAAGGTATATCCTGCCTCGTTGGTAAAGCCGGTCTTGGAGCCCTTGGCGTAGGGGCGATAATATTTTCCGGACAGCCGCATCCAGTCATTGATTGAGAACGGACGCGCCTTCTCCTGCTTGTTGGTTGGGCCCATCTCCCAGGTTTCCGAGCGGCAGAAAACATCCAAAAAGCCCGGCTGCTGCATCGCCCAGCGCGTTACCGTAAGCATATCCCGCGCAGTGGTGTAATGGTCTTCATTGTGCAGACCATGAGGGGTCACATAATGTGTGTTGACCATGCCCAGCTGCGCTGCCTTCTGGTTCATAGCCTCCACGCCGCCGGCAATATCGCCGCCCACATAGGCCGCCAGCACATTGGCACCATCGTTGGCGCTCATCATCTGGGTCGCATATAAAACGTCTTCCAGGCGCACCACCTCGCCCTCCTGAAGGGCAACGTGTGAGGAGTTCATCTCCAGCTGGTGCACGTCATCATAGGTCACAGTGAGCTCGGTGTCCAGCTGTCCCTGCGCTTTTTCCAGCGCAAGGCCCAGTGTCATGATTTTGGTAATGGATGCCGGATATCGGCGGTCATCGGCATTTTTTTCAATCAGTACCTGACCGGTATCTGCATCTGCCACAATATAGGCAGCGCAAAGCGAAGCAGGCGGTGCAGCAGCTTCTCCGGCTGCCGCGACAGGTATGACCAGAGCAGCTGCTGTCGTACAGGCGGCCAGCAGACCGCAGAGTATTTTTTTACAGAACACAGATTCTATTCCCCTTGTGTTTTTATCGTGAAAAGGCCCTCTCATCGAAATGACCCCATACTAATTCATTATATATTATAGACCAGTTCTGTTTCACGGGGCAATACCATAACCTTAAAATTCCATAAACAAGCACACAAAAAAGCGTCCGGGTTTTGCCCGGACGCTGCTCTGATTCTTTACCAGTGGAAAAAGCTATTCATTTTCTGCTGAAAGCGTGTGAAGGCATCCACTGCGCCTTCCATGCTCTGCGCCGCCTGCCCGATCTGTTCAAGCGATTCATTGACCCCTTCCACATCCAGGGCATCAATCTGCTTTTCAAGGCTGCCTACCGCCTGATTCAGGCCCTCCACATCGAACTGCTCCACTTTTGAGGCCAGCATCTCAAAATCCACCTGCCCCACCGTATTGTGCACGGTAACTGCCGTAAATATACCGGCAATCGACAGCACCAATGCCAGCACGGCAAAAATCACAGCCAGAATGCGGGTCATGTGCAGCTGCTTTTGTAAAAGGTAACTGCTCTCGCGTGTTTCTTCCAGTAATTCTTCCAGCAGGGAAGGCTGCTGCTCCATTTCTTCTTCGTTCATTGGATAATCTCCCTTCTATTTCAGTTTTTGCTGCCGGGCATAGCAAAAGAGATATTGCTGCAGCACGCCCGCACATTTTTTGTAACTGGGCGGAAAGACACCGCCGTATACCGTTTGCACAACCCGATCCATCCATACATCCACTGGCATAGCTTCCAGCCGATGATAGCCGAACAGCAGCACGCACTCTGCCACCTTAATTCCCACGCCGAACACCTGCATCAGCTGTTCGCGCAGACGCGCCGTGGATTGTCTTGTGTCGGGATTCAGGTCCAGCTGCCCCGATGCGGCCCGTGCTGCTGCATCGGCCACGTACTTGGCGCGGTAGCCCAGCCCGCAGGCTTCCAGCTGCTCCTGTGATGCCGCCGCCAGGGCCTGTGGTTCGGGAAACGCAAATCCGCCCTCTTGCAGCGGCTGACCGAATGTACTGCACAATTTTTCCACCGCAGTGCGGATTGCCGGAATGCTTTTGCGCTGACTGATGATAAATGAAATCAGCATCTCCCAGGGGTCCTGCCGCAGAATGCGCAGTCCCTCGCCGCACTCCATGGCACTGCGCAGAAACGCATCGCTCTTTTTACAGCGTGCCCGGTATTGGGCATAGTCCACATCCAGATCAAAATAGTCCCGCCAGATTTCATCAAATTCCTGCGTGGTACAGCTGAATGCAAAGCGCTGCATTCCCAGCGGATGCACCGCAAGGGTTCGGCCCCGTGCAATCAGCTGCGCGCCGCCATCCGGCAGAGCCTGCATCCGGAAACACTGGCCGCTCTGTGCGATGGCCGCCGGGTCAAAATCCGGCAGGGTGTATTCTACCATAGCTTTTTCCTCCTGCAATGGATTTGCTGCGCCTATTATAGCACAGTTTGCCCTGAAGACACAGAAAAAGCAGACCAACGCTGCCGCATTGGTCTGCTTTTCGTCGCTTTTTCAGGGATAAAGCACCGGCTGAAGCTGTCGGCCCCGCATCGCGGATTCCAGTGCATCCGGAAGCAGGGTAAACTCACTTTTCACGCTCTGAGGCTTTTTTAAGTAATCATCCTGATTGAAGGGCACAAAATAAAAGTTTTTGCGTGCCAGAAGTGCTCCGATGTGCGCTGCACTTGCGCCCAGCCCATCGTTGGTGCTGGGCGCAAGCACAATGGGTCTGCCGCCCCGCAGCATACTTTTAACGCCAAGCGTAACCGGTGTGTCGCTGATGCCCAGATCCAGCTTTGCCAGCGTGGTTCCGGTACAGGGGGCCACCACCATGGCCTGGGCCAGGTGCTTGGGACCCAGCGGTTCCACCTCCTGCAAGGTGGTCAGCGGACGATGTCCGGTAACCTTTTCCAGCGTATTCTTCCAGCTTTCGGCTGTGCCGAACCGGGTATCGGTGGATGCTGCATGAAAACTGAGCACCGGCAGAACCTGCCACCCCCGGTTCACCAGTTCCTGAATCTGCGGAACCACCACAGAAAATGTGCAAAAACTGCCGCAGAGCGCAAACGCCACTGTGCGCTTTTCATTCTCACTCATAAAGTTCTCCCCTCTCCTGCAAAATAGCCAGAACTGCCTGCGCCACAAACTGCCCCGCGGTAATCGGTGCACACCGCGCCGGTAAGCTGAGCGCATGAATGGTGCGCACGCCCAGAATATCCGCGGCCCTGAAATCAATTCCGCCGGGACGTGAAGCCAGATCTACCGCCAGCGCATCCGGCGGCAGTTCTGCCAGCACCGCTGCCCCCAGTACCGGCGCCGGAATGGTATTTACCACTGTATCAAACTGCGCAGCTGCCTTTTCCAGTGTATCCAGTGCCAATGCAGCACAGCCGTCGCTCTGTGCCTGGGCACGCTGCGCCGGACGCCGGGCGGCTACCGTCACCTGTGCTCCCAGACCCAGCAGACGCTTTGCCAGCGCGCGTCCCACTCTGCCATAGCCCAAAACCAGCACCGAGCTCTGCCACAGGGTGCGCTTTCGGTTTTGCAGCAGCAGAGAAATGCACCCTTCTGCGGTAGGAATGGCATTCAGCTCCTCCAGCTCCGGGCGCTGGAAATAATCCAGCAGCACCACATTGGCTGCCTGCGCCAGTTGCATGGCGCGATCCGACACCTTTCCGCCCAGAGCAATGGCACCGGGTTTCGCCGCTTTCAAAAGTCGGGCCAGATCCGCTTTTTCCTCGTCCAGCGGCAGCGGCAGCAGAATAAAATCTGCCCGGTACACCTGCTCTGCACCCAACACCGGATACCCCAGCTGCCGCAGATATTCCCCTGCCGCCTGCTGCCGGGCATCCTTGCCCACAATCGCAATCATCTTGTTCAATTCCTCTCACCCTTCCCAACGGTTTGAGCACGTTGGCCCATGCTATGCCGGCTCAAATTGAAACGTGTCAGGCTTATGTTTTGTGAGATACGTGAAACTGCATGAAAAATATCCTGTACTTTCTTTTAATATCACTAAATTGCGCTTCAAGTGTTTATTTTTTCGTTTGAAAATTATATAATAGCTAATAATAGATTGAATCAACTGTTGTGCAGAAGTGTTTTTAATTTGCAGTATTACATCTTCTGCGCAGCAGAGCGTTTTATTTTAGAGGTGAATAAATGATGAACTCCAGCTTGTATGGCTCCGGTCTTCTGAAAGATGTAAACCGGATACACTTCATCGGAATCGGCGGCAGCGGTATGTATCCGCTGGTACAGATTCTGTCCTCCAAGGGCTACACGATCACCGGCAGTGACGTAAACGAAGGCTCCATCATTAACAATGAACGCGCTATGGGCATTCAGGTATTCATGGGCCACGATGCAAAGAATGTGGAAGGGGCAGACCTGGTGGTCTATTCGGCCGCTATCCACCCGGACAACGTTGAATATCAGGCTGCAAATGCGCAGGGCATTCGCTGTGTTGAGCGCAGCGTTCTGCTGGGCTATGTGTGCAGACTCTATCAGAAGAGCATCTGTGTAGCAGGCACTCACGGCAAAACCACCACCACCGGCATGATTACCACTTTGCTGGAACTGGCCGGTCAGGACCCCGCCGCCGTGATTGGCGGCAAGCTGCCGCTGATTGATGGTTACGGCAAAGCCGGAAGCGGCTCCAGCATCGTTATTGAGGCCTGCGAGTATTCCGAAACCTTCCTGCACCTGTCGCCCAGCATTGCCGTTATCCTGAACATTGACAATGATCATCTGGACTACTACAAAACCATGGACGGCCTGAAGGCAGCCTTTAAGAAGTTTGCTCTGCTGTGCACCCACACAGCCATTGCCAACGCCGACGATGAAAACACCATCCAGGTAATGAACACTCTGGACCGCGATGTAATCACCTTTGGTATTGATCATCACGCAGACTATCGCGCTGACAACATCCGCGAATACAAACCCGGCTTCTTCGAGTTCGACGTGCTGGAGTTTGGCGAGTTCTTTGCTCACTTGCAGCTGGGTGCCCCGGGCTATCACAATATCTACAACGCTCTGGCCATGGCCAGCTGTGTGCGTCTGGTAGGCCTTGAGCCCCGCGATGCAGTTCGCGCTGCACAGGAGTTCCGCGGCACCGGCCGTCGGTTTGAAATCAAGGGCGAGGTAAACGGTGCCGTTGTGGCGGATGACTATGCACATCATCCCACCGAGCTGCGTGCCACTTTGGAAACTGCCAAGAAGATGGGCTACAACCACGTGTGGGCCGTACATCAGCCCTTTACCTACAGCCGTACCCGTGCTCTGCTGGACGACTTTGCCGAGGTACTGCAAATTGCAGATCATGTCGTTCTGACTCCCATTATGGGCAGCCGCGAAGTGGATGACGGCAGCGTATGCAGCCAGGATCTGGCCAATAAGATCCCCGGTGCTGTCGTTGTTGACGGTCTGACCGAAGCTGCTGACTACATCAAGGCTCATGTGGAGCCCGGTGATCTGGTTATCACCCTGGGCTGCGGCGATGTCTACAAGGCAAGCGACGCCATGATCCGCGAATAATTAAATCAAACCCGGGAACGTTCTGCGATGCGTTCCCGGGTTTTCCGTTATGAAACAGAGCCGTTCGCATTTTGCACGAACGGCTCTGTTTTCTTTTATGAAAATAAACGAATGGTTTACCCTTTACAGCAGCTTTTCCCATTCTTCGGGCTTAAAACCGGGAAAAACACCCTTGTCTGTAACAAGAATCGGCCGCTTGACCAGCATACCGTCGGTTGCAAGCAGGTCAAAGAGCTCAGCACGGCTCATGGCGGAAATCTTATCCTTCAGGGCCATTGCGCGATACAGCTGACCGCTGGTATTTACAAACTTTTTCTCCGGCAAACCGCTGGCATCCGCCCAGGCCGCCAGCTCCGCAGCCGTGGGGTTCTGCTCTTTGATGGGACGCTCCTCATATGCAACGCCCTTTTCATCCAGCCACTTGCGGGCTTTCTGGCAGGTGGTACATTTCGCATAGCAGATAAAGGTAATCATGGGATCGGGCCTCCTTTTTACTTACTAACGCCAGTATAGCAGAATTGCCGAAAAGACAAAAGCCCAAACGAAAAAAGAGGAAGGCCGAATAGCCTTCCTCTTTTTGATTAACAAGCTGTAAATTACAGTTCCTTACCGCCAACAAAGACGTGCTCAGGCTGCAGATCCTTATTCAGAACCAGCACGTCGGCACGCTTGCCGGCAGTGATGCTGCCCAGCTCATCAAACAGACCCACAGCCTGTGCGGGGTTGATGGTAGCAGCACGCAGAGCAGTTTCCAGAGGCACACCGAACTTAACAGCACGGCGGAAGCACTCGGCCAGGCAGGTAGCGCTGCCTGCAATGGTGCCGTCTTCCAAAGTAGCCTTGCCGTCGTTCATGAATACCTTCTGGCCGCCCAGGCTGTACTCGCCGTTGGGCATACCGCAGGCACGCATACTGTCACTGATCAGGCAAACGCGCTCGCTGCCAAACAGAGCAAAGACGGCACGCACAACAGCGGGATGCAGATGGATGCCATCGCAGATCATTTCCACGTGAGCTGCGTCATCGGCAGCAGCGCCCACAACGCCGGGAGCACGGTGAGTGAAAGCAGGCATTGCATTGAACAGGTGGGTGGTGTGGGTAGCGCCGTGAGCGTAAGCAGCCTTTGCTTCCTCATAGGTAGCGCTGGTGTGAGCGATGCTCACAGTGCACTTCTTGCTGGCCTTCTCGATGAACTCCAGGCTGCCGGGCAGCTCGGGGGCCATATCCACCAGCTTGATGTTGCCGCCGCTTACTTCGTACAGGCGGTCAAACATTTCGATATCGGGATCAATGATGTACTCTTCGGCCTGTGCACCCTTCTTTGCCTTGTTGAAGAAGGGGCCTTCCATGTTTACGCCGCGCAGAACAGCGCCCAGACCTTCCTGGCCGAACAGAGGACGAACGGTCTTGAAGATGTTGGTCAGAATCTCTTCGCTGAATGCCATGGTGGTGCCCATGAAGGTGGTCACGCCCTGGCTGCCCAGGTACTTGGCCATGGTGCGCACATACTTGTCGCTGCCATCTACGCAATCGCAGAAGTCATCACCGAAAGCACCGTGAATGTGAATATCCACGAAGCCGGGAGTTACGTACTTGCCGGCAGCATCAATCACATCGGTGCCTTCCAGAGTACCAGCAGGTGCAACCTTCACAATGCGGTCACCCTGAATTTCAACATCGGCCTCCATAAAGCGGCCCAGAGCAGTAAACACTTTGCCATTTTTCAGAATCATGATAATGTGCTCCCTTCGTTCTTTTGCTCAAAACTATATTAAAGCATTTGTCATATTCGCTGGTTATCAGCATCTTGCCTTATTATAGCGCAGGATACAGCCCTGTACAATCGCGGAACTCCGAAAGAGCTCATTGCACAAAAATTTTGCATTTTTTGTGCACATCCGAAAGCAAAAAGAAACGACCCTTCGACGGATATGTCCATGAAGGATCGTTTCTGTAAATGATGTTCTGTTAAAAGCCCAACAGCTGAAGCACAATGCCTGCGCAGGCGCCCATTGCCCACAGCAGGCCTGTAATAAACAGGTTCTGTTTCAGGCTGGGATTGGTCCGGTACAGTACCGCCAGACCCACGCCTGCACCGCTGCACAGGCCTGCCACCACCGAGCTGAAGCTGATGGAACCAGCCAGGTATAGCTGTGTCAGCAGCACGCTGGCTGCACAGTTGGGCACAAGGCCGATCAATGCGGCAAAGACAGGCTGCAGGGGGCCCATTCCGCGCAGGAAGGATGCCACAGCGTCTTCGCCCACACCGTGTACAATCAAACCGATCAGGAAACTGAACAGCACAATGAACACAAAAATGTTCAGAGTGTGCATGAGTGCAGCACGCCAGATGCTGCTCTGTTCTTCATGCTCTTCGTGACAATCCACTTCCTCTGCGCTGCCGGTATAACCGCCCCGCAGCGATACAGGCACCCACTTGCGGCAGGCAAAGTCCAGCAGGAAACCGGCCAGCAAGCCTACAACAACCTTAACGCCAATCAGCATAACCATCTGCGGCCACTGCTCCGGCACAGCCATCAGCATGGGAATCGCTTCGTCGCTGGTGGAAAGGAATACCGCCAGCAGCGTGCCCAGCGTAATCACACGGCTGCTGTAGAAGTTGGATGCCATAGCAGAAAAGCCGCACTGAGGAATACAGCCCAGCAGCGCACCGGGCACAAAACCCCAATGTCCGCCGTTGGCCAGGGCCCGCTCGATTTTGCGGCCATGATGATGCTCGATTGCCTCAATCAGCAGGTACGCGATATAAAGGAACGGCAGCATCTTCACGCTGTCAACCAGCGTATGAATCAAAACATGTACGATCAACGGGATCTCCTTTACATTAAGAGTAAATGCCGCCTTCAGACGGCGCGACACAATAATATTTAAGTATAATCGCAAAGCAGCAAATACGCAAGTGCTGCCGCACTTAAACACGGAAAAGCGCCCCGCCAAAAGGCAGGGCGCTGATTGCTCTTAGCAAGGCAGAACTCAGTAATTCTTGTTCTGCAGGATGAAATAGCTCTGCGGATGATCGCAAACAGGGCATTTCAGCGGTGCGTGCGTGCCGATGTGAACGTGGCCGCAGTTGCTGCAGACCCAAACCTGCTCGGTTTCGCGCTCGAACACTTCGTTGTTCTTAATGCGCTCTGCCAGAGCACGGTAACGCTCCTCATGCTCCTTTTCGATCTTGCCTACGCTCTCGAACAGGTAAGCAATGTGATCGAAACCTTCTTCGCGGGCTTCCTTGGCCATGGTGGCGTACATATCGGTCCACTCATAGCTCTCACCGGCGGCGGCATCGGCCAGGTTGGTCAGTGTATCGGGAATGCTGCCGTCATGCAGCAGCTTGAACCAGATCTTGGCGTGTTCTTTTTCATTGCCGGCAGTTTCCTCAAAGATTGCTGCAATCTGGTTGTAGCCTTCCTTCTTGGCCTTGCTGGCGTAGTAGGTGTATTTATTGCGTGCCTGACTTTCACCGGCAAAAGCGGTCATCAGGTTCTGTTCCGTTTTGGTACCCTTCAGTTCCATAAAACATTCCTCACTTTCCTTAAGCTGCTTTAATGCAAATATTTGATAACCGCTTACCTGCTTGTTTTGGGAGCATTAACAGTAACAGTTATCGTTTAACTATAGTATATCCTATTTTTTGCATTTGTCAAGAATATTTATGTCCAAAAGTATCGCTGAATTACACTTTTTTTAATATTGCAGCTTTTCCCGGCTGAGCTGACGCAGGCGCTCGGCTGCCTGCGTCACCGCTTCCTGCGGAATCCGCCTGCGGAACGCACGCATACTGCTGGCTGCAAAGGGGGGCCGCATTGTAAATTCCGTCAGGCCCACAAAATATTGCAAATATGGATTTTCACAGATCTGCCGCAGGGTTTCGTCATCGGTAAGGCCCAGTGCCTGACGAATCACCAGACTGCCGAATGCCATCCGAACCGGCAGCGCCATGTTTCCGCCCCGGGCCGAAAACTGCCGGCTGTACTGTTCTTCCATCCGCTCCCAGTCCAGCTCCGAAGCAAGCCGAATCCAGCGATTCTTTTCGTTTAATGCTCCCCCAAAGGGCCGCACATAATCGTACACCGAAAGCTGTGCGCCGGTTTTTTTATACATCCTTTGCGCCCTCCCCCGGCAGCTTTTGGCACCAATGCGCACCGATTCTGCCGCTTTTCCTCATTATAGCACATAACTTTCCCGAAAGGTCCATAAAACCGCGGATTTTCTTGCGTTTAAAGCCGTGCATCGCATCGTTTCCGAAAGCTCAAACGGGCGGGTTCTGCTGTGCGCAGAACCCGCCCGTTTAAATTGGTTTTCAAAAGCCGAACTCAGTATTTTTTCAGCAGCGGCATGGCCAGCACCAGAGCGCTCCAGGCAATCTGATACAGAATCACCGCAGGCAATGCCAAACCGGCCAGACCGCCGGTAATTGTCAGCAGCAGTGCCAGCGCACAGCTGAATCCTACGCCTACCGCCTGCACCAGGCTGCCGGCACGCTCGCCGCCGGCAGCACCTTCGGCAGCCTGCAGGCCGCCCACCATGCTGGCAAAACTGCCGATATGGGTCAGGCAGCCCTCGCTCTGAGGCAGGAAGGCTGTGGCCGGCGCCAGATCATTGCGATCCTGTTCGGTGAGCACCTTCACACTGCCCTCCGGCAGATTGTAGACCGAAGCCACCAGATCGCTTGTGATGGAAAAGTCATCGCTCTTGACCAGCACCGACACGCCTGCATGGTGCAGATTGTGCAGCACTCCGTCCACCATATCATCTGCGCGGTAGCTGACCACAAACATACCAAACAGTTTGCCGCTTACTGCCAGATAGATGGGCTGACGCACACCCTTGGTGTAGCGCTTTTCATAATCCATCGACGGCAGCTCAATCTCGTGTTTTTCCATCATGCGGCGATTGCCGATGATGACACGATTGTGCTCAATCCAGCCGGTAAAGCCGCAGCCCACTTCACAATTCAGGTTTTCCACCGGATACAGCATATCGGTTTTGCCCTGAATGATGTTCATGAATACATCCTGCAAGGTATCGCAGGCCTGCACAAGAATGGACGCTGCATACAGAATGGCCAGATCAATGCGTTCTTTTTCAAAGGTTTTGATGCCATGCAGCAGTACGCTGTGCGGCGGGAACAGATCCCGGGCGTTTGCCATAACCATATTGGTATTGCCCAGTTCTTCCACTGCGCTCCAGCCGGGAATCACAGCGCCCACGCGGGCTGCACTTTTCTGCATCATCAGGCAGGGCACAGCTGCCAGCAGCGTACTGCTCAGCGGGCTGCCCAGCACCATTGTGCCAGCCAGCACCGACATCGCTGCCGCCAGGCCAAGGCCCTTTGCCAGACAGACACCGCCTGCCACAATACCAACAGCCAGCAGTACCCAGCTGAGCTTCTGGGCCAGCCCGTCACTGGGGGCCTGCGAGAAGCTTTGCTGCAGGAAACCCTTGACCAGCGAGGTGGGGCGGCTGACCAGCAGCTGCGGATCTTCTTCGCCCAGGCCCTGCGCTATCTTTTCGGTCAGTTCACGGCTGCGCACCTGATAAGCCGCCGCATGATCCGCACCCTGGCTTACTGTCTGGAAATTGCGTTCCACAACTCTGGCCATCACAGTGCGGCCCAGAAGTGCCAGGCACAGCAGCAGTGCCGCAGGGGCTGCAAACAGGGTAATCTTTTCCGGGTCATAGCTCTCATGCTTTATAATCAGCACAACCAGCTGGATTCCTGCACAGATTGCAGCCAGCACCGGCATGGTCTGCCCGCTGATACGGCCAAACAGGCCCATAATGCCATCCCGCAGGATGTCCCAGGCAAGCGCCATGTCCGCAATCAGGAAAATCAGATTTACAGCCAGGAAAGGCACCGCTGCCCGCTGGGGGTCAATGGCCTGAATGGCAGGCAGGATTCCCGCTGCGGTCAGGCCCAGATAGAGCAGCGCCAGGCTGAGGATTCCGGACAGCGCCGTGCGCAGACTCCATCCCATGCGCATTCCCGAAAGGTCTGCCTGTACTGCCGGAGCATCCTCAGGCTTCGCATAGTCTTCGATCGGTTCTTCCCGGTCATCCTCATCCTCAAAGGGGCCGTCGGTTTCAGGCGCTTCTTCAGCCACCTCGTCTTCGGGCTCATCTTCATAGAACTCGTCATCCGGCTCGCCGTCCTCGTCTTCACGATTGCCGAACAGCCGCAGGGCAAACAGGGAGTGTTTTTTCCGTCTTGGCTCTTCGTCGTACTCCTCGTAAGCTTCCTCGTCGTAATCCTCCGATGCGTTGTCCTCTTCATCGTCCCAGCTCAGATCCTGGTCAGCGGGCTGTGCTTCTTCCATCTCCCGCTCATCCATGTTTCCCAGATCCAGCTGAATGCTGCAAGTATCATCCGGGTCACTCAGCCCCGGCATCATAATCGTTTCATCCTCCGCTGCATCGGGGAATTCCTCGGCCTTGCGCTTGCGGATAAAACGATTGAACAGGCTGTGCCGATGCCGATTATCCTCGTCATCATCCGGCATTACCGCCACGCTCTCACTGAAAAAGCGGGTGAACTCCTCGTCGATCAGCTCATTGACGCGCAGCGATTCACTCACCTGAAAGCTGGGTGCCTGAATTCCGTCATCTGCCTCGGGCACAGCTGCCTGTTCAAAGCGGCTGCGCAGTTCGGCGGCTTCTTCATTTTCGCGCTTCTGCACTGCGGCAGGTTTCTGCGGTTCCGGTACCGCAGGTGCAGGCGAAGCCGGCTTTACATCCGCGCGGCGAACCGTGCGCCGGGCTGCATCATCTGCGGGCTTATCCTGAAACGGCTGCTGTTCTCCGGCAGTCGAAGCGGTTGGGGCCGGAACATTTTCTGCCGGCGTTTTTGCCGGATAGCCTGCCAATGGCTGCGCACTTTCAAACCCCAGACCCGCCAGAATATGATCAACGGCGCTGTCATCCTTGGGCGCGGGCTGCTGTTTCAGGTTTTCCAGGATCTGGTCAACGGAATCCTCATACTTTTTATAAGGCACCAGGCCCTCCCCCTTCCTCTACACCGCGCTGCCGCATGATCTCATACAGAATGATGCCGGCAGCAACCGATACATTGAAGCTGTCCACACCGGTGCCAACGGCGGCCATATCCAGGCTGACCACGCCATCGCACAGGCTGCGAACCAGCTTGCTTACGCCGCGGCCCTCACTGCCCATGACCAGGGCAATGGCGCCGGTCAGGTTGTTGCGGTGCAGCGGGGTACCCTGCATATCCGCGCAGTATACAAACACATTCTGCTCTTTCAGCTTGCGGATGGCTTCACCGATGTTGGCCACACGTGCCACCGGCAGACGTGCTGCCGCACCGGCGCTGGACTTCATCACGGTGGCGGTAACCGCCGCACTGCCGCGCTTGGGAATTACCACGCCATGTGCGCCGCACAGCAGGGCCGAGCGGATGATCGCACCCAGATTGTGCGGGTCTTCCACGCCATCGGCCAATACCAGAAAGGGAGGCTCGCCTTTATCTGCCGCAATCCGCAGCAGCTGTTCCAACGTTGCATATTCCACCGTGCTGGCAAAAGCAGCCACTCCCTGATGGCTCTCGGTGCCGCAAATTCCCCGAAGCTTGGCGTTTTTCACCTGCTTCACCACGGCTCCTGCCTGTTTTGCCAGGGCAGCATAATAAGCTGCCTGCTGCGGGGCCAGGCTTTCACCCAGCATCACGGTATCCACGCCTGCACCGCTCTTGAGCAGTTCGGCTACCGGGTTTTTACCATACACCAGGTCATTGTTTTGTTCGCGTTTCTGTTCCATCTGTTTCTCCCTTTTTTCGGGCCACCGGGACCCATATTGTACGACCGGGCCGCCTTGCTCATGGTAAGGCTTTTGCCCGGTACACCACATAATTGCATGAATTAGATACAGTATAACATTTTCCGACACGGGTTGCCACCTATTCCACCAGCTTTTCACAACTGGTTTTTTGCACTTTCAGGAGAGTATTGCCCGCCCGGCCTGAACCGCAAACCTGCAATTTCCTTCTGCGTGTCAAGCTGCTTATACACAGTGTAAATTTCATGTCGAGTTTTCAACATGTGGAAAACTCTGTTGAAACTGTGGAAAATCGGCTGGCTACTCCCGTTTAGTTTTTCACATTCCACATTTTCCACCATGTTTTCCACAGATTGTTGAAACACCAAAATTCAACATACTGTTAATCAAAAATCACTTTTTGCGTTCAACTGCCGCTTTTTTTGCACAAAATTCGACAGCTGCTCCCACATTCATCCACGCTGCATATCCGATTGTACAAACAAAAGCGAGTATTTTGAAAGTGAAGACCGGGGCCGCCGCATTGCTTTTATGGCCTGAATGGATTATACTGTAACCACATGAGGACTGAATCTCATAGTGTTTTTTGTTTGTATTGGAATCAGGAGGTAAACAACATGCTGGTAAATGCTACCGAAATGCTGAAAAAGGCCCGTGCCGGCCATTATGCCGTGCCGCAGTTCAACATCAATAACCTGGAGTGGACCAAGTCCATCCTGCAGACCTGCCAGGAGCTGCAGAGCCCTGTTATCCTGGGTGTTTCCGAGGGTGCAGGCAAATACATGACCGGTTTCAAGACCGTTGCTGCTATGGTCAGCGCCATGGTAGAGGAAATGGGCATCACCGTGCCTGTAGCTCTGCACCTGGACCACGGCACCTACGAAGGCGCCAAGGCTTGTGTTGAGGCTGGTTTCAGCAGCATCATGTTCGACGGCAGCCACTACGCCATCGACGAAAACATTGCCAAGACCACTGAGCTGGTAGAGCTGGCTCACTCCAAGGGTCTGTCCATCGAGGCTGAGGTTGGCAGCATCGGCGGCGAAGAAGACGGCGTTGTAGGTATGGGCGAAGTTGCCGATCCCGCTGAGTGCAAGCGCATTGCTGATCTGGGCATCGACTTCCTGGCTGCCGGCATCGGCAATATCCACGGCAAGTACCCCGCCAACTGGAAGGGTCTGGACTTTGAGACCCTGGCTAAGATTCAGGAAGCTACCGGCGAGATCCCCCTGGTTCTGCACGGCGGCACCGGCATCCCCGGCGACATGATCAAGAAGGCTATCAGCCTGGGCGTTGCCAAGATCAACGTAAACACCGAGTGCCAGCTGAGCTTTGCTGCTGCTACCCGCAAGTACGTTGAAGAGGGCAAGGACCTGCAGGGCAAGGGCTTTGACCCCCGCAAGCTGCTGGCTCCCGGCTGCGAAGCTATCAAGGAAACTGTGCGCGAGAAGATCGAACTGTTCGGCAGCGCTCACAAGGCCTGATCAACAGAAAACACTTTCTGCTTTTGAAAGGCGGGCGGCTTTGGCCGTCCGCCTTTTTCCATGCAGACATTTTCCGGCAGCCTGTTTTTTAATTTCATCATTCAAAAAAGGGTGTACTGCAAAGCGATTGCGCTTTTTGCAGTACACCCTTTTATTTTTACGCCGGGCTGCGGTCCAGCTGTAGAATGGACGCGGTGATATCATCCGGCTTTTGACTTTTTTCTGTGCGCTTGCGTGCGGTTTCCACCAGAATACGGCAGGCTTCCTGGGGGGTATTGCCGGTTTGGGCGCACAGCTGCAGCTGCTGTATCACCCAGGCATCTCCGTCTGCCAGAACGCCGTCGCTGAGCAGCACCACCCAATCCCCTTCGGCCAGATCAATCTGCTGACTGCGGCCCACCACCTGAGCCAAAATGCCCACCGGCAGGCTGCTGCCCTGAATGGGCCGCACTGTGCCCTTGCGCACAATATAGCTGGGAGCTGCCCCCGCTTTATACAGGTTTGCGCGCCCGGTATACAAATCCACTGATACAAGATCCAGGGTCGCTTCGCTCTCTTCATTGTCCTTGAGGGAAAGTGCCACATTTACCAGCCGCGCCGCAGCTTCGCCTGAGAATCCGGCCCGCAGCAGTTTCCCCGTCAGCGTTGCTGCCAGCTGACCGTCCACCGCAGCCGCCTGCCCTGTTCCCATTCCGTCACACAAGAGCAAATGCGCCTGACCAAAGCTGTCGCAGAAATGGGTTGCAGCATCACCGCAGGCATCCCCTTCTTTTGCCGCCAGAGATGCTGTTCCAAACGACGGACAAAAGATCGGCTGCTCGGCAAACACCAGACTGGTAACTGTGCGGCAATGGTGCATGGCCGGCAGCGTAAAGGTGCGCCGGCAAATACGGCTTACCTCCGCCGTCAGCTGCTTTTGCTCCTGCTCATTAAAGCTGGTGCGATTTACCGTAACCCGTGCTTCCATGCGGCCCAGGGTATCCAGCGTAACCGCAGTTTCCAGCGGTTCCAGGCCGATTCCTGCAAAGAAATCCGCGACACGGCCGCTGCGGCCTGCATCCAGCCGGGAATCCCGCCCCAGATCCTCAGCCAGCTGTTCCAGCGCCCCGGCCAGAGCACTGTACTGTTCGGTCACAGCACTGCGCAGCACGCCTGCCTGATTGCGTGCCATCCGCCGCCCGCAGTACAGCGCCCAGGAACGTCCCAGTGCCCCGCAAAGCTGGGCCGGATGGATGCATCTGCACAGCTGCCCCGGAAGCTGCTCCACCCCCACCTGTCCATCCCGTTCCAGACAGGGTTTCAGCTCAAAGAATCCGTCCACCGTGGTGGAATAGTCCTTGACCCAGCATTCCTGACAGCGGGCACAGCCGCGGCACAGCTCCCGCACAACCTGTTCCACCACCCAGTTGTAACTTTCCCCTTTGGGCGGCAGTTTTTCACAGACTACAGTCACTGTCTGTGCAATATCTTCCAGTGCAGCCCCCACCGCATTAAGCCGCCCGGCTGCCCCGGCAAGGGTGGGTTTTTGACTGGCCTCCGGTGGCAGAGTTCCTTCCACCGCAGCCAGTGCGCTGCGCGGCACCAGCCAGGCACCGATCTGGATCGCTGCGGCACTGGCCAGAAAGCGTACCGCACCCAATGATGTGGGTGCCGCCAGCATTCCGGGCAGGCACCCCGCCATAAACAATACCGACCCGGCCAGAGCCTCACCGGGAGCAAAGGCGGCGGCAAGCAGGCAGCCCTCTGCCACACCGATGGCCGCGTGCGCCTGATCCGGGCTGGCGCACAGCAGCGCACCTGCCAGCGCAACACAGAGCACAGCTACTTCTTTCAGATGTCCCCGCCGGGACAGCGCCAAGCCAACTGCGCCAAAAAGAATCAGCCCCGGCTGAAACAGCCCTGCGCCAAACCGCTGCAGTGAGGCCACTGCCATCGCCAAGCCTGCCAGCGTGGCCAGCTGTACGCCGTCCCGTCCTGCCTGACGCTGCCGCAGCGCAAACCCCAACGCCACCGCAAAAGCTGCATCACCCAGCGCAGCCAGTGCTTCGGGCAGAGTGGCCATTCCGGTTAAGGACAGCAGCAGCTGTACCAGCCACAGGCTGCCGCAGCCTGCAATGGCGGCGGGCCAAAAGCGATTTTTTCCCATAAGCCGCCCCACCAGTGCTGCCGCCACTGCGCCCAGATAGCGCAGCGCCACTGTGGGCGGGCACAGCACCAGGTACCCCATTGCCGCTCCGGCAGCCGCCGTGTACACCATGCTGCGCTGCAAGCCCAGAACCAGTGCCAGACCAAAGGGATGCAGCATTCCGAACAATGTCCCGCCGCCTGCCAGCACGCCCGCACCGAAGCTCAGGAGCTGCCAGCCCAGCGGCGCCAGTTCTCCGTCCCAGTGGGGACGGCTGAACCGGGGCAACGCTTCCTGTAATTTTTCCAGCATCATCATCCACCTCACTTTTTTATGTCCGGATACTTCTGGCCGAAAGCATCCGCACATATACTGTACGGCGATGGAATGGATTTTTTTGGCGCTTTCCCTTGCTATTCCACAAAGCGGCATAAAAAGTCCCCGTGCACGCCAAATCGGGATGCACGGGGACTTTATCCGTTTTTATTCAGTAAAAGAATCAGAACTTGGCCAGGGCAGCCTTTACACGGGCTACGGTTTCGTCACGGCCCATCATAGCGGCCAGATCGGTGCCGCCGCCGGGCGTGCGCTGCTTACCGGACAGAGCAATGCCCAGAGGATACAGCAGCCAGCCGTTCTTCTTTTCCATCTTCTCAGCCAGCTCCTTGCAGGCAGCAAAGATGGCATCCTTATTCCACTCGGTCAGATTCTCCAGCACGGGCAGAAGTGCGTTCAGAGCTTCCTGAGCAGTTTCGGGGGTAGTCTTCTGCTTCTTGTTGGTGTACATATCGTTCTCATAGGGAACCACAGCGTCAAAGAAGTCCAGCTGGGGAGGAATCTCGCTCAGCACTTCGCAGCGGGGCTGCAGATTCTGGCACAGCAGATCACGGTCGATGTCCACGTGCACAGCCTGATCAATCCAGGGCTCTGCCATCTCGCGGAACTTCTCAGCGGGCAGACGGCGGATGTATTCTGCGTTGATGGCGCGCAGCTTCATGCTGTCAAAAATAGCCGGGCTCTTGCTGATGCCCTTCTCGTCAAAGATCTTGACCATCTCTTCCAGCGAGAAGATTTCCTCTTCACCCTTGGGGCTCCAGCCCAGCAGCAGGATGTAGTTCAGAATGGCTTCGCTCAGGTAGCCCTTAGCCAGCAGATCCTGGTAGCTTGCATCGCCGTTGCGCTTGGAGAGCTTGTGCTGAGCATCCTTCATAACAGGGGGGCAGTGGATGTATACCGGAATCTCCCAGCCGAAGGCCTGATACAGCAGGTTGTACTTGGGCGTGCTGGACAGGTACTCGGAACCGCGGATTACGTGGGTAATGCCCATCAGATGGTCGTCCACAACGTTGGCAAAGTTGTAGGTGGGCATACCGTCGGTCTTAATCAGGATCTGGTCATCCAGCTCACTGTTATTCACTTCGATGTGGCCGTACACCGCATCGTCAAAGCTGGTCACGCCCTCCTTGGGCACCTTCTGACGGATGACATAGGGCATACCGGCATCCAGGTTTGCCTGGATCTCTTCCTGGGACAGATTGCGGCAGTGACCGTCGTAATGACCCACAGCCTCACCTGCTGCCTTCTGAGCAGCGTGCATCTCTTCCAGACGCTCGGGTGTGCAGAAGCAGTAGTAAGCCTTACCTTCTTTTACCAGCTGCTCTGCATACTGCTTGAACATACCCATACGTTCGCTCTGCACATAGGGGCCCACGGGGCCGCCGATGTCCGGGCCTTCATCCCAGGTCAGGCCGGTCTGACGCATGGTGTTGTAGATGATATCCACTGCGCCTTCCACATAGCGCTCCTGGTCGGTATCCTCAATGCGCAGGATAAACGTGCCGTCCTGGCTGCGGGCCTTCAGGTAAGCATACAGGGCAGTGCGCAGGTTGCCCACGTGCATATAGCCGGTGGGACTGGGTGCAAAACGGGTACGAACGGTATTGTTTGCCATGGCGATAAAACTCCATTCTATTTGGGATATGAGCTGCCCTGCATCCAGGGCGGATCTTATATTATATACATCTTTAAGTTTATTCCCCCAACTGTCTTTTGTCAATGAATATCCCCTTTTCAGCCGCCAAAACCCTGTGTTCCACGCAGGCAGCCGTACAGCAGAATAATTCGAGTTATATCGTTCATCCCGCGGAACAGTGAACGCCTTCAACCATCTTGTCACAAATGCTGCGCGGCCGGATTTTATCATGGAGATTCGCGGTGCAATGTTTCCTTTGAATGCATCCGGTATTTTGCAAAGAGCACATTCCAGGGATGATTTTCTTGTAAGGTGCTCTGCACTGTGTTATAATAGTTGAACTTTATCATTTGACCGGACCTTTCTGTGGCCTGGCCCCAAAGGAGTGTTTTCAATGGAAACTGCAAAAAAACGTATTTTTTCCGGAATTCAGCCCACCGGCACCTTCACACTGGGCAACTATGTGGGTGCTGTGCGCAACTGGGGCAAGCTGCAGGACGAATACGATTGCATCTATTCCGTAGTGGATCTGCACGCTCTGACCGTGCGTCAGGAGCCCGCTGCACTGCGCCGGCAGACTCTGGAAGCAACTGCCATGCTGCTGGCAGCCGGCATTGACCCGGAGCGTTCGGTTCTGTTTGTGCAGAGCCATGTTCCGGCACACAGCCAGCTGGGCTGGGTACTCAGCTGCAACAGCCAGTTCGGTGAACTGACCCGCATGACTCAGTTCAAGGATAAAAGTGCCAAGCACGCTGACAATGTCAATGCAGGCCTGTTTACCTATCCCTGCCTGATGGCTGCCGACATTCTGCTGTACGCCGCAGATCTGGTGCCCGTTGGTTCTGACCAGAAGCAGCACCTGGAATTGGCCCGCAATGTGGCCCAGCGCTTTAATAACCTGTACAGCCCCACCTTTACCGTGCCGGACGGATATTTCCCCAAGGTAGGTGCCCGGGTGATGAACCTGCAGGAGCCGGACAAAAAGATGAGCAAGAGCGACCCCAACGTAAACAGCTTTATCCTGATGAGTGATGATGCTGATACCATCCGCCGCAAGTTCAAGCGTGCCGTAACCGACAGTGATGGCGTAGTGCGTGCCGGCGAGGACAAGCCCGGCGTAACCAATCTGATGAGCATTTACGGTGCCATGACCGGCAAGTCCTTTGAAGCCATCGAGGCTGAATTTGAGGGCAAAGGCTATGGCGATTTCAAACTGGCTGTCGCCGAAAGCGTAATTGCAGAACTGACTCCCATCCAGACCGAATACAATCGCCTGCTGGCTGACAAGGGCTATCTGCAGGAAGTGCTGAAAGCCGGTGCTGAAAAGGCCAACCGGATTGCCGGCCGTACTCTTTCCAAGGTTTACCGCAAGGTGGGTCTGGTGCAGCTCTGATTCTTCATTTTTGCGATATATCACAGTGCCCGTGTACAAAACTTTTTGTACACGGGCACTGTTTTTTATTGCATAAGCGCATATGCCGATTCGTACCAAAAAAACTTTTTTCTTACAGTTCTTCCATATATTGACATTCCCATAGCAAAAGCGTATAC
>RCNH01000053.1_pt1 | contig 53893 bp, 50 predicted proteins | sample 2041161 | NCBI WGS metagenome assembly RCNH01 (sample SAMN09708215, study PRJNA481090) | Feces metagenome, whole genome shotgun sequencing project. | biome: feces | host: Leptonychotes weddellii | place: Antarctica: Sion Island | collected 2010-03-01 | reverse complement strand
TATGACTACGGGGTCTCGCTAGACTTATTTTTCGTTTGTTCGTCTACAGTATCCGGTTTTCAAGGTGCATCCTTAAACTGTTTTAAGGATTAGGTTGTTCTTCGTAACAACCGCTTAGCTATAATACCATAGCCAACTAGGAGCGCAAGTACTATTTTTAAAAAAGTTTTGGCGACTAGCTTCCACACGAGCCCTTTAGCTGGCCTTAAACAGCGATCTTAAACCAGCTATCTACAAGATAGGGCACCAATACGCCCGCCCACACCCCATATACAAGATGCACGCTCATTACGAAGTAGCTAGAAAAAATTTTTAAAATTCTTTAGTATTTTTTCTTTTACAGGCACAGCTCTAGCTATGAGCTGCCGACTACAAGCCTTATTACCTAGTTTTAGAATCCAAACAAGCCCTGGGCCTTATGCCATGGGCCAGGCTAACCTCCTGCAACGACAAAACCCCTTCTTGCGCCACTGAAGCTAGTGACCTAAGAAGGGGTCTTATATGCAAATAGTACGTATATGAAATTCTTACGCGGACACAATATCAAGGAGAGCCTGTACGCAGGTATCCACATCCTCCTGGGTAGTTTCTGCACCAAGTGAAATACGAAGAGACCCTAGGGCACGCTTGCGAGGAACACCCATGGCTGATAACACGTGGCTCGGGTCTAAGGAATGGGAAGCGCAGGCCGAGGCACCAGAAACAGCAATACCCTGTTGATCAAGCTGCAATACCAAGGTTTCTGACTCAAAACCTTCTACCAGCAAGGGAATATGCGTTGGCAAATAGCTGCGTGACCCAGGCTCTATGCTTACTGGAGAAGAAATCTTGGGATGATTGAGAAGCTGTGCATAGGCACCATCACGCAAGGAGCGTAGGCGCCCTGCGAGCTCTTCTGCATGATCTTGGGCTTCGACCAAGGCTTTTGCGCAGCCCACAGCGGCATGCACCTGCTGGGTACCGCTGCGACGACCCATTTCTTGTCCTCCACCCATGAGCTGAGGAGCAAAGGGAGTCTTGGATGAAAGGTAGAGCACACCTACACCCTTGGGGCCCTGAACCTTATGCGCAGAAAAGGATGCTGCATCTACCCCTAGGTCAGTTAAGGAAATGTGCTCCTTACCTAAGAGCTGTACCATGTCGCTATGGAAGAGCGCACCAGCAGTATGAGCAATACGACTTAGCTTAGCTATGGGCTGAATGCTTCCTACTTCATTATTAGCAGCCATGATAGAAACCAACACTGTCTCTGGCGTCAAGGCTTCCTTAAGTGCCTCTTCAGAGATAAATCCACCTGCATCAGGACGCAGATAGGTCACAGAAACACCCTTGGATTCTAAATAACGAGCAGGAGCAAGAATTGCATCATGCTCAATAGCTGAAACAATAAGGTGGGGCACAAAGTCACGCCTACCTTGCTGGCGCTTCTTTGCCCACAGGGCTTCAACTATACCGAGGACAGCAGCATTATCTGCCTCGGTTGCACCTGAGGTAAAGATAATCTCATCAGGGCGTTTAGCGCCTAGGCTGCGTGCAATATCAGCACGGGCCTTCTCAAGTGCAAAAAATGCCTCTCTGCCAACTGAATGCAAGGAATTTGCATTGCCCTGATGGGCATATTTTTCACTACTTGGATTAAGGAAGGGCTCCATTGCCTCCCACACTTCTACAGACAGGGGCGTTGTAGCTGCCCAATCAAGATAAATGTAGTTAGAATCAACTCGTCCCATGTCTTATCGTGCCTCTTCTGCCGCACGGGTAATATCAGCGATAGCCTGTTTGGGGCTTTCTGCCTTAAGAACAGCATTGCCACACACAATAACATCGGCGCCCGCCTGAGCCACGCGTCCGATAGTCTGCATACCAATGCCGCCATCAACCTGAATAAGAGGACAAGCGCCTACTTCACGAGCATGGGCTACAATGCGCGCAATCTTATCTTCAGTGCCTTCAATGTAGGACTGACCAGAAAAACCAGGATATACGCTCATCATAAGCACCATATCAAGCTTAGAAATAAAGGGGATCACAACATCGGGATCTGCATCGGGCTTAAGTGCCAAGCCCGCACGAGCACCAGCTGCATGAATACGTTCTATGGCAGCGTGAAGATCATCTGGCTGGGCAGCAAAGGCCTCGTAATGCACAGTTACTAAATCCGCTCCTGCCTTCAAATACCAATCAAGCTGGGTCATAGGATTAGAAATCATCAGATGCACGTCTAGGGGAAGCTTAGTAATCTTTTTAAGCTGAGCTACAAAGGGCACGCCTAAGGATAAATTAGGAACAAAATGGCCATCCATGACGTCAACATGTACAAAGCCAGCCCCACCCTCCTCGAGCATGCGGATGTCGCGCTCCATGTTCATAAAATCGGCAGAGAGAATAGAAGGGGAAATAGTTATGGGGCCAAACACGCCGACACCTTTCTCGAGAAGAAATCTAAATTATTTCCTAGTGTAGCGCAAAGGGCTTGAATTTATGAATTAAAATGGGCTAAAGAAATAAAGAACTACAGTTTTATCGGATCGTGCCTGTGTGTACGCGTCTTCACGTAAGGAAGGCCTATGAAAGAACAGCCGACCTATTACACTTATAACAGTCCCTGGGGAAAAATAACGCTAGCAGCCTATGACGAGCAGCTGATTTATGCACGATTTGGAACCATAACCCTACCGGCCCTCTATGAGCCGCAGGAATATACCAACAAGGCAGCAACTGAGCTTCTCGAATATTTTGCAGGCAAGCGCCAGGAGTTTTCCCTACGCCTTCACCCCTATGGAACGGAATTTCAGCAGGAAGTCTGGGACGCTATTTGTGCCATACCCTACGGCACAACAACAAGTTATGCCGAACTTGCCCAGGCCATCAACAAGCCAGAATCACTACAAGCTGTTGGCCAGGCAGTATACCGCAATCCCCTGCTCATTTTTATCCCGTCGCATCGCGTACTGGGAAAATACAATAAACCATGGCGCTACCCCGCCGGTACTACCGCTCAACAGCAATTACTTGATTTAGAAGCAGCTATTCACTAGATTATGACTGTATATCCCTTGTGAAAAAGGAGCGTATCATGAATTCCTATTCTCGTATTCTTGTCGCCATTGATGGCAGCCCAGCACAAACCCAGGTTATCGAAAAGGCCCTTGCCCTTGCTGAAGCCCATCATGCAGAAGTCTTGCTTGCACACGTTGTAGACTCTGCCCCCTTTGAGAGCACGGGCTGCGATTTTCGCGCCCTTGCAGAAGAGCGTCAGGCAGAGCTTGAAAAGCAACTCGCTCCTACCATAGAAGCTGTAGCAGCAAATCCTTTAATCAAGGGCATCCGCCTGGATGTTCAGGCGGGACGCATTAACAGCGTCTTAGAAGATGTATTCATTAAAGACTACAATCCTGACCTTGTTGTTTGTGGCGAACGCGGCCTCTCTAACCTCCAGTATGCATTCATTGGAAGTGTCTCTACCTTCCTTGTACATCATGTACGCTGTGACGTATTGGTTGTTAAAGACCTCTAGACCAGCTGCAAATCCAAAGGCCTGTATCAACCAACTGACAGGTATGCCACTCCTAAGCCTGAGAGGATATTCCTCTCAGGCTTTTTTGTTGTGAGCATATTCATACAGCCTTTAGAGGACAGCAATTCTAGCTATAAAAAATCCTCGTCTAAGCACAAGCACATGCATCCCGATACAAGGCGAGCAAGCTGTAAGAACCCCTTGTACAAGCCTCCCGCCTGAACGAAGGAGCCCTGCTACTCAATCGCTTATACCTGAGCTAACTACACCAAAGAAGCCCTGTGGTAGATACCTACCACAGGGCTTCTATACAATTATAAGCTGAGCATACATACTCATTGCTCACAAGAGCAGCTTATACACAAACGACGCCATGCGTACATTAACCGCTCATCTGACACCTAGCCGCGAATTTCAGCACCCGTCGCCTTACATACTTTAGTAATAAGGCGAGTGTGAGCCTTTTCAACTTCTTCACTTGTAAGCGTTCTGTCTGCTGCACGATAGCGAAGGGCATAGGCCATAGATTTCTTGCCCTTACCCAAACGCTCCTCGTCCACATAGACATCAAAGAGTTCTACGCTTTCCAATAGCTTGCCACCTGCAGAGCTCATGCACTGCTCGATGCGCTCGTGAGGAAGCTCGGCATCCACCAACAAGGCCAGGTCAATGGTAACAGCTGGGAACTGAGGAATGTCTACGAAATCACGAGCAGGGCGTGTTGCGCGGATGAGAAGAGAGCTATCCAGCTCAAAGGCAACCACCGGAGCATCGCAATCAAAGCTCTCACATACGAGAGGATGAATTTCACCTAACCAACCCAAAACAGTGCCGCCCGACAAAATTTGTGCAGCACGACCTGGCTGTAGGTGAGGAGCTTGCGAGCTATCGAGGGCCTTAAAACGCAGCTTTGGAACAGCAAGTTCCCGCATAAGGGATTCAACCACACCCTTGCCATCGAAGAAATCGAAGGCAACAGAGGGCTTATTCCAAGTAGGATCAGCCATGGCGCCTGCCAAAACACCTGCTAGACGCTGCTTTTCCTTGGGCTGCTTAGCGCCTTCACTTGCATGATAACTAGATCCCATTTCGTAGAGCTGAATATTTTTTACTCCATAGGCCTGATTACGCGCAACGGTGTGCAACAAGCCTGGAATGATGCTCTGACGTAAAACAGACTGATCGGAATTCATGGGGTTAATAAGCTCTACTGCCTCACCCAGGTCATCTTGTACCAGGCGAAGTTTTTCGATGTCGGAGCGATTGGCGAACGAATAGGTCATAGTTTCGTTTAAACCACAGCCACGCAAAGCCATATGCATGCGATCAACAATCTGTTCTTCAAGACTGCGCTTACCTACACGAGCAGGAGAGGCAGGTAGACGTGAAGGAATATTATCCATGCCATAGAGACGCAGGACTTCTTCATACAGGTCAATTTCTCGCTCAAGATCAGGACGGAAGGTAGGAGCCAAAAGCTCTACACGATCTGCATTCGTAGAAACAATCTCGCAGCCAATACGAGACAGGGTATCAGCCATGGCTTCAGCTGATAGCTGTGTACCCAACAAGGCATTGCAGCGCTCTACGCGCAGGCTTAAAGGACGAGGAGTCGTGACCGTATGATATTCATCAAGCAGACCAGCGCAAACGGTGCCGCCCGTGAATTCTGCAATAAGACTTGCAGCAGCATCGGCATACAGAGCGACTGTAGTGTCGTCTACCACTCGCTCATAGCGCAGGGACGACTCAGAAATAAGCCCCAAGTTGCGGCTCGTGCGACTTGTGTGTGCATGATTGAAGGTGGCTGCTTCCAAAACAATGGTCGTCGTGGAATCCGTCACCTCAGAATCGAGGCCGCCCATAACACCTGCAAGAGCAATAGGAGCCTCAGGTGTTGCAATGACTGTCATGTCGGATGTGAGCGTGCGCTCTTCCCCATCCAAGGTAGTAAGCTTTTCGCCTTCCTGAGCTGGTCGAACTGAGATGTGAGCCTTACCATCGGCAGAAGCTATTGCATCAAAGTCAAAGGCATGGAGGGGCTGGCCAAAGAGGTACAAAATGTAGTTGGTAATATCAACAACATTATTAACAGAACGACCGCCAGCAGCAACGATGCGATCAACGAGCCACTGAGGGCTCTCACCCACTACCACATTTTCAATAACACGAGCTGTGTAGCGAGCACAACGACCAGGGTCTTCTACTGAGATGCTAAGCTTATCCTGCACAGGCGTGCTACCTTCTGTTAGATCAAATACAGGAAGCATAACATCACGCTTGAGCATGGCACCCGTTTCGCGTGCCATACCCACCATAGACAGGCAGTCAGGACGATTTGGTGTAATTTCCAAATCCAGTACTGTGTCACTTAAGCCCAGGTAGTCTGCGAGATTCATGCCAACAGGAGCATCCTCAGGCAAAATCCAAATACCATTTTCCTTAGGACCTAGGCCCAGTTCGTGCTTTGAGCAATTCATGCCACAGGACGTAACGCCACGGAGCTTAGACTTTTTAATCTTAAAGTCACCGGGCAAAACAGCACCAATAAGAGCTACTGGAACCTTATCACCCTGCTTAAAGTTTTGTGCACCACATACAAGCTGCACCGGTTGCGGATTGCCGTCAGCATCAAGGTTGGCTGTGCCTACATCCATCTGACAGACGGACATATGATCAGAATCTGGATGAGGAACTTTTTCCCCAACTTGGCCAACAACAACCTGGTTAAAGCTATCACCCGTACGTTCAACACCTTCAACACCGGTGCCAGTTAAGTCATAGAGGTCGCACAATTCCTGTACTGAACAGGGAATGTCTACATATTCTTGCAACCATTTTAAAGAAACACGCATGTTTTCTCTTTTCTCTTATAGTAAACGAGCCGCATACACGTCTTAGAACTGACGCAGGAAGCGCATATCGCCTTCAACAAGCATGCGCAGGTCAGGAATGTTGTATTTTAGGCAGGCAATACGTTCTACACCCATGCCAAAGGCAAAGCCAGAATACTCCTCCGGATCAATACCAACGTGGGCAAAGACGGCAGGATCTACCATGCCGCAGCCAAGAATTTCGATCCAACCGGTATTTTTGCAGAAACGACAGCCTTCACCATGACAAATGCCGCAGGACACATCTACCTCAGCAGAAGGCTCTGTAAAGGGGAAGAAGTGTGCGCGGAAACGGGTTTCGCGATCTTCACCAAACATGGCCTTACAGAAATACTCAAGCGTACCCTTCAAGTCAGCGAAGCTAATGTCTTTGTCGACAACAAGACCTTCAATCTGGGTAAATTGTGGAAGATGGCTGGGGTCTGCGACGTCGCGACGATATACCTTACCAGGAGCAATGATATAGATAGGAGGCTTAGAATCCTCCATAACATGAATCTGTACGCCAGAAGTTTGCGTACGAAGCAATACGTCGGACTCGCCCTTTACGCTGGCCGTATCTCCTGAGCGGTCTGTAACATAGAAGGTATCCTGCATGCTGCGGGATGGATGGTCTGCAGGAGCGTTAAGTGCTGTAAAGTTATAGAAGTCTGTTTCAACCTCAGGACCACGGGCGACAGAATAGCCCAGGCCTAAAAAGATTTCAGAAATCTCATCCGTAATACGATTGATAAGATGACGAGAACCGAGCTGCTGGGAGCGGCCTGGAAGCGTGATATCCAAGGCTTCAGCAGACATCTTTGCCTCAAGCTCAGCATGGCTCAGAGCAGATTTGCGCTCTTCCAGCGCCTTCTCTACCATCTCGCGTACTGCATTTACGCTCTTGCCCACTTCTGCACGTTCTTCTGGAGCAATCTGACCCATGGAGCGCAGATAGGCAGTGAGAGAGCCTTTTTTACCCACAACGGCAACACGAACGGCATCGAGCTCTTCGGTTGTGGTTGCAGCTTCGATGTTGGCGCAGGCTTCTGTGCCCACAGCCTTGATTTCATCGGCAAGTGCCATTGATCCACCTTTCATAATGAAAAAAGCCGCATCTCATCCTTTGTAAGCAAGGACGAGATGCGGCTCTCGCGGTACCACCTTGTTTGACGCCCAGGGCGCCCACTCTAGTGCTCTATAACGGGAGCTCCCGGCAAGACCTACTAACACCTTTACTGTCGCTTTCAGCCTGCAGCTCGGAAGGGAATCGTACAACATACGGGTTAGGGACTCTTTCAGCCTTAAGGAGCCCTTCTCTGGAAACACGCAATTTGCTGCTTGTACGCTGTCTTCGTCAACGCCATATGCAAACTATGGTACTTGAGTGAGACGGGCTTGTCTAGCACTGAATCTATTTGCTCGCAACCGTCGGTATAGGTTCGCTTAACTCTTCTTCAAGGTGATCCTCAAAAACAAAATAGCGTGTCTCGCGGGCAATCATGCCGCTCAGTAGTAAGACGACAATAATATTGGGAACCGCCATAAGAGCATTGCCGATGTCTGAGATAAGCCAAACAACATCGCCCACTCCGATGGCGCCTAAGAAGGCAACAAGCACATAGCAAATCTGATAGGGCACAACAGCACGCTTGCCAAACAAATAGGTTGCACAGCGCGATCCGTAGTAAGACCAACCTAGAATGGTTGAATAGGAAAAGGCAACCATGCCAAGGACAAGCACAGGTGTTCCAATATAGGGAATCTGAGCAAAGGCAAGGCTTGAGAGCTGGGCGCCAGTGAACAGGCTTGGGTTGGCAAGAATAACATCTTGAATGCCCGGATAGGCAAGCATGGTAGAAACTAGAACAACACCTGTCAAAGCACAGATAACAACCGTAGACCAAAATGTGCCTGTCATAGCAACAAGGGCCTGCTGAGCTGGGTTTTTAGTAATGGCAGCAGCGGCAACAATGGGAGCAGAACCAAGACCAGATTCATTAGAAAACAAACCCCTGGCACAGCCAAACTGCAAGGCAAGCATAATGCCTGAGCCTACCGCACCACCAAAGGCAGCACGTGAACTAAAGGCAGATTCGAAAATAAGACCAAAGGCAGGTAGCACAAAAGCAGCGTTCATAATCAGGATGATGATGCAACCAAGAGCATAGCCCACAGCCATCACAGGAACGAGTTTTTCGCATACAGTTGCAATGCTCGAAACGCCGCCAAAAATAACAACGGCAACCAAAACCACGATAACAGCGCCAATAAGCGCGGGAGGCAGAGCACTATTAGATGTAATAATGCCGGTCATAGCACTTGCCTGAACAGCAGAACCGGTACCAATGGCTGCTATGGCTGCAAAGGCGGCAAAGGTAATAGCTCCTAGCTTAGCCCACCAGGGAACACGCCCCTCCCTCGTTTGAAAGGCACGCTCCCAAATATACATGGCACCACCAAGCATTTCGCCCTTATGATCCTTAACGCGATACTTTACTGCCGCATATACTTCGGCATATTTTGTTGCAATGCCAAAAACGCCCGTAAGCCACATCCAAAATACAGCTCCTGGACCACCTGCCAAAATAGCAGTTGCCACACCAACGATAGAACCTGTACCTATGGTTGCAGCGAGAGCAGTAACCAGGGCACCAAAGTGCGTGATGTCTCCTTCTGCATCTACTTCTTTAGCCAGGGAAAGTTTAATGGCCTGGGGCAATTTTCTTTGAATACATCCGGTACGTACGGTCAGGAAAAGATGACTGCCTAAGAGCAGGCAAATCATTGCTGGGCCCCATACAAAGCCCACGATGGATTCGAGTAGTGCTACCATGATCTACCTCTTATATCTGACATTTTAACTACGTCCCCCACCAGGGGTCACTGTGTTGCTGACAACCTTAGCAGGGAAGCTTTTGTTTTATATTACGAACGTGTGAAACCTGTGTCTGTCTACTAATTATCCATATGTGAACACATAGCTAAGCTTGGCACACACCGCCACACGTAAGGCGCACTATACGCGGCCCCAGGGCCATAGGACGCGGAAAGCTTGTCACACCACAAGTGCAAAGGGATGGGAAAAGAAAAAAGCCACCGGTAACCCGATGGCTAAAATAAGTAAAGTGGTGGGCCCACCCGGACTCGAACCGAGAACCAAGGGATTATGAGTCCCCTGCTCCACCATTGAGCTATAGGCCCAAAGCAATGTAGCGCTACCGAAGTATAATAGCGGATTGCGAGATAAGTTTCTAGTACCTAAACAGCAAAACCTTGGAAGTTTTGTCTTGCATGAGGGCCAATACGGGCCCTTGAAAAAACCTAGTACAGCATACCCATGGCAGAACGAACCTCAGAGAGAGTCTGTTCTGCAATTTCATTAGCACGCTCGTTACCTTCGCGCAATACCTGTTTCACATAGCCCAAATCACCTTCGAGCTCACGACGACGTGTGCGAATAGGGCGAAGATAGTCATTAACAGATTCCGTTACATAGGCCTTAAGGGCACCTGAACCTGCCTCGCCAATTTCAGCAGCAATCTCATCTTCGCTGCGACCCGTGCACAAAGAAGCAGTGGTGAGAAGAGCAGAAACGCCAGGACGCTCTTCCTTATCATAGAAGACTTCACGCGTAGAGTCGGTGGGAGACTTTTTGATACGCTTGGCAGTTTCTTCTTCCGTAGCAGAAAGCATGATGGAGTTGCCATAGCTCTTTGACATCTTGCGGCCATCAAGACCAGGGATTTCAGGAGTCTCGTTCAAAATGCCCTCGGGCTCAGGGAATACCTGGCCATAGCGATTGTTAAAACGACGTGCAATCTGGCGGGTAATTTCGATATGAGGAAGTTGGTCTTTGCCAACAGGTACAACATTGCCCTTGCAGAACAAGATGTCGCAGGCCTGATGAATAGGATAGGTAAGCAAAAGACCGGTAAGCTCATGACCTGACGCTTCCATTTCAGCCTTAACGGTGGGGTTGCGATGGAGCTCAGACTCGGTTACGAGGGACAAGAACGGCAGCATAAGCTGATTGAGGGCAGGTACCTGAGAATGGGTAAAGATGAGAGTCTTTTCTGGGTCTATACCGCAGGCCAAGTAATCCAAAACCATATTGTAGACATTGTCTTGAATCTGATCGGTGGTATCACGGTCGGTGATTACCTGATAGTCAGCAATAACAATACGGGTTGTAATGCCTGCATCCTGCATGCGTACACGCTCTTTCAAGGTGCCAAAATAATGGCCAAGATGCAAACGTCCCGTAGGGCGGTCGCCGGTAAGCATGGTGTAATTTTCGGGATGAAGGGCAATATCGGCAGTGAGCTGTTCACTGCGTTTTTGGCTGGCTTCAAAACTCGCAACATTACTCATGGTAGTCCTATCGTTTGAAATGGGCTTTTGTCATATAAGCCCCTATATGTACATGGGTTTTATCATACCTGTAGCACAGGATAATTTCAAAGCATTTATGCAAGAGACCCTACAGGCGTATCAAGCCTTAAAACGACAAGATACGGTGTAATACTGCATACATAAAAGCTTTTACAAACTACAGGCTATCGGGTTTGGGGAAGAAGATGTCTTGGTGAGAACAATTTTTCTGGGGAAAGGCAAGGGAGCCAAACAGCATGGCAAGACCTGCTACAACAAGACCAATAACTATCTGGTGTAAGCCAAAGGGCTTAAAGCCTATTAGCATACTTGAGCAGTAGGCTATAACACCAAGCCCCATGGAACTTATAGCACCTATGGTACTTGCCCGCTTCCAAAACAAACCGCAGAGCAAAACACAGCTAAATGCAGTTTCAAGACCACCAAAGGCAAACATGTTGATCTTCCAAATAAGCTCAGGCGGCACTATGGCAAGTGCACATACCACAATACCCACAAGCAAGGTAGCAAGCTGGCTTGTGATTCTCACGAATTTATCAGAAGCTCTACGCTGCCTCTGAGCACAGTGCAACAAATACATGTCGTTAACAAGGGCTGAAGAAGCTGAGATTAAAAGACTTGATACGGTAGAAATAGAAGCTGCTAAGGGCCCCACAAGAGCAATACCAACAGCCCAAGAAGGCAGAAGATGCGATAGAGCATAGGGAATGATCGAGTCGATGGTCGGTCCATAGGCGTCCAACGCTTCAGGCATGACGGCAGCAGCGCATACGCCCAGGGAGGTAATACCTATCATCATAGCTCCCAGGATAATGGTGCCCATAACAAGGGCTGAGTGCAGGGATTTTGTATCCTTAAAGCTCAAAGTTCGAACCACCGACTGAGGAAGGCACAGGGTAAGCATGCCAACCAAAAGCCACTGACTTACATACAGGCTTGCTGGCATCTTGCCGTCTGAAAAAGGATCAAAGAATTCAGGACGCGTTAGCTGCAGCGTATCCATTACGGCAATAAAGCCGCCACCCTGATCAAAAATACCAAAGGCCAAAAACCCTATGCCGACGAGCATCATAATGCCACAAAGGGCATCTGTTAGGGCAACGCCTCTAAAACCACCTATGGCAGTAAAAAGAATGGATACAAGGCCAAAAAGCAAAAGGCCTTGAACATAGGAAAAACCCGTAACTGCTTCTAAAAGCTTAGCTCCTCCAACAAACTGGGCAACCATGGTAGCAACAAAAAATACCACAATAACAAGGGCAGATAGGTAGGCTAAGGCAGGCGAATTGTAGCGCTTATGAATAACGTCTACCACGGTCACAGCCCCCAAGCGTCGTCCGATAAGAGCCATCTTTTTTCCAAGGATGCCATAGAGCAAAATAAGGCTTGTAACCTGGACGGCTGCCATATATACCCAGCCAAAACCTATTTTCCATGCCATACCGGGGCCCCCAACAAAGGAGCTAACAGATCCATAGGTAGCAATACAGGTCATGGCAAGCACAAAACCGCCGAGACCTCGTGAACCAATAAAGTAACTTTTTACGAAATTCTGACCCTGCTCACTCCTTGAGCGACTGCGCGCAATACAGGCAGCACACAGAGCTATAAGAAGAAATATCCCTAGAGGTACAAGACTGGCTAGATTAGTCATGAGCCACCTCGCTAGCAGAGAGGCTTGAACTTTCTTCACCTAGGTCAAAGGATACAAATACATGACGCACTAAATACACTGCGAGAGCACAGGCACATATCCAGGTACCGCCTATACCCAGCCACACCCATGCGGGCACGGACAGCCACACCAGCTTGGTGTGAGACATGCCAAATCCAGCTACACACCAAAACACAACAAGGGCAACTAATGCAAGAACTGATGCACGCGCTTCCTTTTGTGCCTGCTGATGCTTTTCATAATACGTCAGATGTTCCATAAGCCTTCCTTTCTTGTATACGGTAGTGGTCTAAACCTCTCTTGTGTCTAAAAAGCACACGGGAGTTTTTTAAAAAACATAAGAGAGTCTCCTTCATAACGTGTGTCATGAACTTCTTATATATACACCTTTGTCAGGAGAAGCAAAAGGTCTCAGAATAGACGAAAAGGTGTTACAAGAACACCTTTTCGCATACGTTTCTATCCGAGAACAGAAGAGTGTATTTATTTTTGTAACAAAGCGGCCTGAGCAGCTGCCAAGCGTGCCAGGGGGACGCGATATGGTGAACAGCTGACATAGTCAAGACCAATACGGTTGAAGGTATGAATGGAATCTGGATCGCCGCCGTGTTCGCCACAAACACCTACAGTAATCGCCTTATTTGCAGCACGACCCTTTTCACAGCCCATGGCTACCAAGCTTGCAACGCCTTCATCAATGGTCTCAAACGGATTGCGACCCATGATACGACGCTCAAGATAGCGAGGAACAAACTTGGCCTCTACGTCGTCACGAGAGAAGCCAAAGGTGGTCTGGGTAAGGTCGTTTGTGCCAAAGCTAAAGAAGTCAGCTTGGGAAGCAATCTGGTCTGCAGTCAAGGCAGCACGAGGAAGCTCAATCATAGTACCGATTGGAATTTCAAGAGCAACACCCTGCTCAGCAGCAACTTCTGCAATAACTTCTTCGCATTCTGCACGCAAAAGCTCAAGCTCGGAAACCATAGAAACCAAAGGAATCATAATCTCGGGGTGAGGATACAGGCCCTTTTTCTGAAGAAGGGCAGTAGCTGTTGCAATGGCGCGTACCTGCATGGCAGCAAGCTCAGGATAGACAATAGCCAAGCGGCAGCCACGCAGACCAAGCATAGGGTTAGCCTCAGACATGGCATCAATCTGATCCATGAGATGACGCTTTTCCTTAATATCAGCAGCAGGAGCGCCTGATTCTTCCATGTGAGCAATTTCTACATCAAGAATACGGGGGCTTTCCAAGAACTCATGCAAAGGTGGGTCAAGCAGACGAACAACAACAGGGTTGCCATCCATAGCTTCAAACATACCTAAGAAGTCACCTGTCTGTACCTCAAGAAGGTCGTTCAAGGCCTTTTCACGAACTGCTGGATCAGCGGTCAGAATAAAGGACTGAATGATCTGCTTGCGCTCACCTAAGAACATATGCTCAGTACGGCACAGACCAATGCCAGAAGCTCCAAAATCACGAGAGAGCTGGGCATCTTCTGGGTTGTCCGCATTAGCGCGTACGCCTAGAGTACGAACTTCGTCGGCCCATTCAAGAATGGTATCTAAATCGCCCGTAAGCTCAGGCAATACAAGATCAACTGCACCCAAAACAACACTGCCTGTTGTGCCATCGATAGAAATCATATCGCCTTCTTTAATAACGATATCACTACCAGCAACACTTGCCTGCTTGCGTTCTGCATCAATCTTTAAGGCTTCTACGCCGCACACACAAGGAGCACCCATGCCACGAGCAATAACTGCAGCATGGCTGGTCTTGCCACCGTGAGAGGTAAGAATGCCTTCGGCAGCAATCATGCCTGCTAAGTCGTCAGGATTGGTTTCCCAGCGAACGAGTACGCACTTGTCGCCACGCTCGCTATAGTCAACAGCGTCCTTTGCAGAAAATACTGCCTTACCTACAGCTGCACCAGGAGAGGCATTAAGACCACGAGCAAGAACGTCATAGCGAGCATTCTTGTCAAACTGAGGATGCAACAGCTGATCGAGCTGTTCAGGGTTTACACGAAGAAGGGCTTCTTCCTTAGAAATAAGGCCTTCCTTTTCCATTTCGATGGCAATACGCAGAGCTGCTGCAGCGGTACGCTTACCAACGCGGGTCTGCAACATCCACAAGGTGCCCTGTTCAATGGTAAATTCAATGTCGCACATATCGCGGAAGTGGTTTTCGAGAACAACGAAAATCTCTTCAAGTTCAGCGCCTGCTTCTTCAAGACCAGGATTATCTTTAAGCTCAGAAATAGGGCTTGTATTACGAATACCGGCAACAACGTCTTCGCCTTGGGCATTGATCAAGTAGTCACCGTAGAATTCTTTTTCGCCATTGGCAGGGTTGCGCGTAAAGGCAACACCGGTGGCAGACGTGGTGCCCTTGTTGCCAAAGACCATGGACTGAACATTTACCGCAGTACCCAAGTCGTCAGCAATTTTGTTCTGCTTGCGATACAGGCTTGCACGAGGATTGCTCCAGCTGCCAAATACAGCTTCAATAGCAAGCCTGAGCTGGATGGAAGGATCCTGAGGGAAGACAACACGGCCGCCGCTTACGAGCTCGGGATAGTCTTCTGCACGAGCCTGGCTGGAGAAGATGTCTTTGAACTGAGCAACCAAAAGTTGCAGGTCTTCAGCGGTAAGATCGGTGTCGCTTGTAACACCACGCTGAAGCTTTAAGCTTGTGATGGCATTTTCAAACAAGTCGCCATCAAGACCCATAACAACGTTGGAGAACATCTGGATAAAACGACGATAGGAGTCCCAGGCAAAACGAGGATTCTGAGTCTGCTCGATCAAACCCTTGATGGACTCGTCATTAAGACCTAGGTTCAATACGGTATCCATCATGCCAGGCATGGACATAGGAGCGCCTGAACGTACAGATACGAGAAGGGGATCTTTAGCGTCACCAATTTTTTTGCCCATACGCATTTCGAGATCACGGCGATACTCTTCAATCGTATCGAGGGCGCCTTCGGGCCAGGTATTATTGCCGTTGGCATATTCCATACAGGTCTGGCAAGAAATAGTAAAACCAGGAGGAACTGGCAAGCCAATGTTTGCCATTTCGGCCAGGTTGGCACCCTTGCCACCCAAGACATATTTCATCTCGGTATTACCCTCGGTTACATTGTTGCCGTTCGCATCTTTACCAAAAGCGAACACACGCTTTTTTGCTTCCGTCACCTTGTTTACTCCTTAAATGCGACTTATGTCATATGAGCTGCACCTAGCTTGTGCAGTCTTTTGCTCTATTATGCCAAATCTAGAAGTTATTTTGACCATGAGCTAGGTCATAGTAACGCAAAATCTCTTGAGCGGTTTCTTCAACAGCTCGATTATCGGTAGGTAGCACTATACAGCCGAGTTTGCGCATGAAAGCACGTGCCTGTTCAAGATCCCTATACACTTCTTCAGTGTCGGCATAATTGGATGCAACACCTGCTGCATTACCAAGACGGCGACGACGAATGCTCACCAGCACTTCTGGTGTGGTAATTAAGCCAAAGAGACGGGAAGGCTCGACATCGTAGAGCTCAACCGGGGGTTCGGTATCGGGGTCGAGAGGAACATTTGCCACCTTAAAGCCCTGTTGGCTTAGATATACCGAGGTTGGGGTTTTTCCTGAACGAGACACACCCAAAAGTACAATATCGGCCTGGGTGAGCTCGTGCGGGTTTCGACCGTCGTCGTGATTGATGGTAAATTCCATGGCAGCAATACGCTTAAAGTACTGATGATCGGCCACACGCAGGCCGCCGGGAACATCACGAGGAGAAAGACCCGATACCGAAGCTATGGCATCAATGGCATCTCCAATAAGGTCAACTGCGACCACGCGGGGGTGGCGAGCTGTGTAAGCTGCCACCTGGGAGCGCAGCTCCTGATCTACCAGAGTATAAAAAACAAGCACCTTTTCGGACTCATCTCCGCCGGAGAGCTGAGCGACCTTTGAATCGATATAGGCACAGATTTCTGTAAAGCTTACTGCCTTCGAGAGGGTTTCTACATACGGTTCGGTGATACCGAATTGGGCTGCAGCAGCACGAGCTACTGAGTGTGCGGTAACTCCTACTGAATCAGAGATGATATGTATGGTAGGTAATTTAGGGTTTTGCATAATGTAAACTCCTTAGGGCTTGTTCTTAGATTATGGTAGGCGCAGCTTATAAGCTCAAAGATAGCACAAAGCTCGCCTAAGGACTCCCATACCAATACGGGGCCCTAGGCGAGCTTTTGTAAATACTTATTTAGCTAGTTTGCCAAAGTCGGCAGCATGTACAAATACCTCTACGAAGGCATTTAACAAACGCAGACGGTTGGTTTTGAGAGCCTCGTCTTCGTCCATAACCTTAACTTCATCAAAGAAGGTATCGATGGGCTGGCGTAGCAAGGCGAGCTTTTCAAAGGCTTCCTCATAGGCCTGAGCCTCGAGCAAGGCTTCAACCTGAGGATCAATCTCAAGGATGGCCTCGTGAAGATCACGCTCTGGAGCAGACAACAGGCTAGGATCAACCTGGGTGCCAAGGCTTGCATCAGCTAGGTTGTAAGCACGGGCATAGGCTGTAGCCAAGTCAGTCATAACCTCAGGCATTTCATTGCGAGCAGCATTCAAGGCATAGGCGCGAGCGGCAATTTCTGCTGGCTCATTAACGCCAACAGCTAAGACAGCATCGACAAGGTCAACTGAAATACCAGCGTCACGCAAGATTACCTTGGTACGAACAACGAAGAATTCGATGATTTCTTCTGCAACAGCCTCTACGTCAAAATCAATAGAGCTATAGAGGTTCAATGCAGAATAAATTGCCGGAACAAGCTTAATAGGAAGCTCAGCATTGATCATGGCAATGATGCCAATGGCATTACGACGCAGGGCGAAGGGGTCAGAAGAGCCACTAGGGCTTTGGTTGACAGCAAACAAGCCACAGATGGTATCAAGCTTGTCAGCAATGGCCACGAGCTTGCCTACACGACTTGCAGGAGCCTCATCTCCTGCAAAACGAGGACGATAGTGGTCTGCAATCGCAGCTGCTACCTGGTCACTTTCACCAGAGGCAGCTGCATAGTAAGAACCCATGATGCCCTGAACGGATGTAAATTCAACAACGGCATTAGTTACCAAGTCTGCCTTGCACAAATGTGCAGCACGAACAGCATCGGCACGTTCGTCACAAGGAAGCTCAAGAGCATCAGCAAGAGCGGCAACCAAGGCTTCAATGCGCTCAGTCTTGGCACGTACGGTGCCGAGCTTTTCCTGGAAGACAACCGTGTCGAGCTTTTCTACATAGGACTCAAGACCACGCTTGAGGTCTTCTTCATAGAAGAACTTAGCGTCAGAAAGACGGGCGCGCACAACACGCTCATTGCCGTCAATGATGGTTTGCTCATAGCGAGGATCGCCATTAGACACAACAATAAAGTTATTAGTGAGCTTGTTGTTGGCATCATACAAGGGGAAATAGCGCTGATGCATCAACATGGCATCAACGATAATTTCCTCAGGTACCTTCAAGAATTCTTCGTCAAAGCTACCCATCATAACTGTTGGGCACTCACACAGGTTAATAACCTCAAGAAGGGTTTTTTGAGGAAGATCAGCACGGGCTGATGTTTCTTCTTCAATACGAGCAACGCCGTCACGAATAAGTGCCTCGCGCTCTTCTTCGCAGGGAACAATGCGACACTCACGCAACACAGTTAAAAGATCCTGTGCGCGCTCTACCTGATGGAAGCCAGGAGACAGCACACGGTGTCCTGCTGTTGCACGAGAAGATTCAAGATCAGCAAAGCGTACAGGAATAATTTCTTCGTCTAAAAGAGCCAACAGCCAGCGCACAGGGCGAGAGAAGTATACACTCTGACTACCCCAGCGACAGGACTTAGGCCAGGAAAGATTAGTAATCAAAGACTCAAGCATGCCTGGAAGCAGATCCTTAACAGGACGAGCAGGAATTTCTTTGACAGCATACAAGTAGTTAACGCCATCTACACAGCGCAGGGTTAAGTCAGCTACATCCACACCCTTACCACGTGCAAAACCAAGGGCTGCCTTTGTATGGTTGCCATCACTATCAAAGGCAATCTTTTCAGAAGGACCCTTATGCTCTTCAACAAGACCCTCTGTTTGTTGTGCAAGACCAGAAGCAAGAACAATAAGGCGGCGTGGGGTGGAATATACGTCTACCTGTTCAAAAGGAATACGCAGATCAGTAAGGGCTGCATGAGCGAGCTCTTTGAGCTGCAAGGTGGCTGCATGTAAGTCAAATGCAGGGATTTCTTCGGTGCCAATTTCAAAGGCAAGCATAGATTGTTCTGCCATGATTTATGCCTCCAAGCCAGAATCTGAGGTTGTATCGATACCTACAACGTGCTCCATATAGGAGGCACAGCATGCCTTAGCCAGGGTACGTACGCGCAAAATATAGGCCATACGCTCGGTTGCGGAAATTACACCACGGGCATCAAGCAAGTTAAAGGCGTGGCAGCATTTCAGTACACAATCGTAGGCAGGAAGAGGAAGACCGGCATCCAAGATGCGCTGACATTCCTTTTCACGATCGCTAAATTCCTGGAACAAGAATTCAGTATCAGCAATCTCAAAGTTGTAACGTGAATGCTGGCGCTCGTTTTCGAGGAAAACATCTCCATAGGTAAAGACAACGCCATCGTCGCCACGTGCCCAAATGATGTCATACACTGAGTCAACACCCTGGATATACATAGTCAAACGCTCAAGGCCATAGGCGATTTCAACAGGAACCGGGGAGCACTCAAAGCCACCTACCTGCTGGAAGTAGGTAAACTGGGTAACTTCCATGCCGTTGAGCCATACTTCCCAGCCAAGACCCCAGGCGCCCAAGGTTGGGCTCTCCCAGTCGTCTTCTACAAAACGGACATCGTGCTTATCAACGTCGATGCCAATAGCACGCAAGGAACCCAGATACAAATCCTGAATATTGTCAGGAGAAGGCTTCATGAGCACCTGGAACTGGTAATAGTGCTGTAGACGGTTGGGGTTTTCGCCATAACGGCCGTCAGTAGGACGACGGCAGCCCTGAACATAGGCGGTACGCCAGGTGTCAGGACCTAGTGAGCGCAGGGTGGTTGCAGGAGCATTGGTACCTGCACCGACTTCGTTGTCATAGGGCTGCAAAATAACGCAGCCACAGCGAGCCCAGTAGCGCTGGAGGTTCATAATAATGTCTTGGAAGCTTGGGACAAGCGCATCGTCCAAGCTTGCTACATCAGTGTTGTTTGACATACTGCTCCTCGAATAAAAACTGTACGTAGGTCAGACCACAAGGGCCGTGAAAGTTCTAAATAAGCTTAAGGTGATTCATGGGCCAATAAATAGCAAAGGCACGTGCTGTTATGCTCTCTAAAGCAACGGGACCAAATATACGTGAGTCTCCTGAATGCTCGCGATTATCTCCCATCATCCAAACCGTTCCTTCGGGAACAGTAAAGGGATAGCTAATCGATGCGGGAGCACCGGGTAAGGGATAGCTGGGGCCAGTGGTATAGGGCTCGATGAGCTGCTCACCATTGACATAGACCGACCCATTACGAAAATCGATCACATCTCCCGGCAGTCCAATAGTGCGCTTTACGAGGGTTCGGCCTTCTTGATTGGGATCATTAAAGGTCAGGATGTCTCCACGCGCTGGCTGCGTAACATGGATGCTAATCTTTTCTGCCAATATTCTATCCTGAATAAGAATGGTTTCCTCCATAGAGCCAGAAGGCACCACGTAAGGCTCACAAACCCAGGTGCGAACAGCTGTGGCAATGCCAAGAGCAATGAAAAATATGATGACAATATCGGTTAGGTCAAGGAAGCGCTGTGCCTTACTTGCAGGTGCTGCATGTTTACCTTGTTTCATACCTATCACTCCCATGCCTGATAATCCTGTGTAGAAGCCTGCTCAACAATTAAAGATTCGGCTTTTGTAAGACTGCGTCCTTCTAATAAATCCGGACGCCAGCGAGCCGTGCGTTCGATGCGCTGGTTGTGGCGCCACACATCAACAGCCGCATGATTGCCTGACAATAACACTGAAGGGACCTTCATGCCCCTAAATTCAGCAGGGCGCGTATAACAGGGGTACTCGAGCAGGTCATCATAAAAGCTCTCATCAACAGCGCTCGCATCATCACCCAATACACCAGGAATCTTACGAACTGCTGCATCAATAATAACCATAGAGGCAAGCTCGCCACTCGTAAGCACATAATCTCCCAAGGAGATGGTCTTATCGGCAAGCGTATAGGCGCGCTCATCTATGCCCTCATAGTGGCCACAGATAAATAGCAGATGCTCTTTTTGAGAAAGCTCGTCAGCCAAGGCGTCGCTTAAAGGCTCGCCTGCCGGGCTTAAAAAAATCGTATAGGGACGCGTATCACTTTGCGCACAAATATCATCATAGGCTTCAAAAATAGGCCCACACTTCATAACCAAGCCCTGGCCTCCACCATAGGGCTCATCATCGGTCTTGCGATGCCGATCATGTGTCCAATCGCGCAGGTCATGTGCCTTAAACCTTAGATGGCCCTTTTCTTGAGCAAGTCGCATCATGGAAGTATTCATTACTGAATCATACATATAGGGAAACGTAGAAAGTGTCTCGATATACATGCTACTACTCCCCTGCCAAATCAATGAGAGATTGAGGAATGGAGACGACTATACGCTCAAGCTCGTCTTCTATATCAACGACAAATTCATCCACTAAAGGAATCAATATATCAGCCTTGCCTGCACGAGAGACTACCAGTATTGACTGAGCTGGATTAGTAATAACATCAGTCAAGACACCCAAGGCGCCATGCTGGGTGTCTACTACAGCATAATCAAGGAAGTCTATCTGAGCTGCCAAGAGCTCTTCGGGGATGTCGGCAGTGCGCACTATGCAGTGCTTGCCTACCAACAATTCCGCTGTTTCTAAATCTTCGATACCCGCAAAATACACAAGAGCTGTATCAGCATTTGGACCAGCTTCTACCTGTTCTACAACAGCTGATTTTGGCCCGGTTAGCAAAGGAGGGGTGAAGAAAACTTCAATACCCTCTTGTAGCAAAAAAGGAAGGCCTGGCACTGATTGTGCAACAAGCCCTCCTTGCATGTGTTTTGTTTTTACGAGTTCGGCAATATGTGCCCACGTGCTCATTTAATCAACAAGCTCCACTTCTACCTGGATATTAACTCGTGATGCAGCAGCACGGGCCAGTGTACGGATGGATTTAATAACCCTACCCTGGCGGCCGATAATCTTGCCTGCATCTTCTTCATGTGAGCGAATTTCAACGATAAGTTCGTCGTCCTGCCCATAAACAGAAGTAATGTTGAGATCTTCTGGGAACTCAACAAGCGGCTCGACGACCGTACGCACCAATGCGGCGATATCAGTCGAAGGATCGATCATGATTTAAGCGTCCTTACGAGCGTTTTCGATCAAGCGAGCAACGGTATCGGTTGGCTGAGCGCCCTTAGCAATCCAGGACTCAACTTTTTCCATGTCGAGCTCTACCATAGCTGGGGTAGCGCAAGGATTGTAGCGACCAACCATGTCAATGAAGCGACCGTCACGAGGGGAACGAGCGTCAGCTACAACTACGCGATAAAAAGGTGCCTTCTTAGCACCGTGACGAGCGAGGCGAATCTTAACTGCCATAAAGAAAGCTCCTTAAATAGGTACGTTTACTTATCTATAGAGGCCGAGGCCTCTTTTTTAATAGCGATTTACTATATTACAACGAATACAAAGATAAATCAAGCATTCCTAGGCATACGCCTAGCATTCAGTATTGTAGCGTATATCAGGCCTGATTTAAATAGCAAATTAGGTCTGATTAGCAAATATCTGGTTCTTACATATCCTGACCGAGCATGTCTGCCATTTTTTTGAGGTCTTTCATACTCATGCCGCCCATGCCTGGAATACTATGGCGACGAGCATTCTTCTTGCCCTTTTTACCCTTGGTAGGACGCTTATTTGATTTAGTGCCACCCGTCATAGAATCCTTGAGGGCAGTCATTTTTTTAACCATCTTTTTAGCGTCGTTAAACTTCTTAATGAGCTGGTTTACGTCAGAGACTTCTACACCAGCACCCTTGGCAATACGAGCGCGGCGTGAACCATTAAGAACTTCTGGCTTCTCACGTTCGAGTTTGGTCATGGAATTGATAATAATCTCCATGCGATCAAGCGCTCCCATGTCCACCTTTCCGGAAGAAAGGGCCTTATCTCCACCAGGAAGAGAAGATATGAGCTTTGAAACGCCACCCATCTTGTTGACCTGCTTGTTCATTTCCAAGAAGTCATTCAAGGTGATGTTGCCGCGCATAAGGCGCTCTTGTTCAGCCTGCTCCATTTCTTCTTGATGAAGCTTGCTGGCAGATTCAATCAAAGAAATCATGTCACCCATGCCAAGAATGCGCTTGGCCATACGATCTGGGTGGAATTCTTCCAAGGAATCTGGTTTTTCGCCTGCAGAAATAAACTTAATAGGCTTGCCTGTTACCTGCTTAATAGACAAGGCGCCACCACCGCGGGCGTCGCCATCCATCTTAGACATGATAACGCCGTCAAAATCGACGCGCTTGGCAAATTCGTCTGCAACACGAACAACATCCTGACCGGTCATGGCATCAACGACCATAAGAATTTGGTCAGGGCGAGTGGCAGTCTTGATGTCTTCAACTTCCTGCATCATCTCTTCGTCAATATGCAGGCGACCAGCCGTGTCGATAATAACTACGTCACAGAGGCTGTTAATGGCTTCTTGCACGCCTTCATTAGCAATGGCACGTGCATCCTGGCCATCTCCCCTATATACCTTAACATCAATTTCTTGACCCAAGGCCTCAAGCTGGTCAGCTGCCGCAGGACGATACACGTCACAGGCAACAAGCAGCGGGCTGTGGTTTTGTTCCTTCAAGCGATAGGCAAGCTTTGCTGCAGCAGTCGTCTTACCAGAACCCTGAAGGCCGACAAGCATGATGACATTTGGAATACGAGAGCTCAAAACAAGCTTAGAATCGGTTCGACCCAAAAGCTCTGTAAGTTCATCAAGAACGATTTTAATAACATTTTGTGCAGGTGTTAGAGACTCTAAGACCTCAGAGTGCAGACAGCGCTCTTTCGTACGTGCAATAAATTCTTTAACTACCTTAAAGTTAACGTCAGCCTCTAGCAGGGCAAGACGAATCTCGCGCATGGCAAGATTGATATCTTCTTCAGTGAGCTTACCTTTGCTCTTAAGTCCTGAAAAAATTCCCTGAAGGCGATCGGATAAGCTTTCAAGCATGAATGTTCCTTTTCTTACAAACCGCGCTCGTGGCTCGGTTGTCTATGATGGACGGCTTAATAGTACCGGTGAGACACGTCTTATTCGACTTCTTCTACATCAGATGAAGCAGCTCGCTCCTCCTTAGATGCTTGCAAGTCCTCAAGAAAATCTCCAATGAGCCCATGAGCGAAGACCTTTGCATCAAATTCTCTTAGGTCTTCAATGCCCTCCCCCACACCAATCTTATAGATAGGCAGGTCAAGCTCGGTAGAAATGGCTAGGGCAATGCCTCCCTTAGCTGTGCCGTCAAGCTTGGTAATAATAAGGCCATCAAGATCAAGGGCGCGATTAAATTCTCGTGCCTGTTGTAGACCATTTTGCCCGGTGGTGGCATCGATAACCAAAACAGTGGCTACCGGCATCTCTGAGCGCTTACGTGTAACCGATACAACCTTTTCTAGCTCACGCATAAGGTCATCTGAGGTATGGAGACGGCCTGCTGTGTCAATCAAAACAAGGTCGCTGCTCGTAGCCTGGGCACGCTCAATGGTGTCAAAGCACACACTCGCCGGGTCACTTCCTCGTTCGCGCATAACCATTTCAACACCTGCACGGCCTGCCCACACTTCGAGCTGTTCAATGGCAGCTGCGCGGAAGGTGTCTGCACTACCCAAAAGTACCCGCCGACCTTCATGCGTGCTCTCATAGGCAATCTTGCCACAGGTTGTTGTTTTACCAGAGCCATTAATGCCAACAAAAAGAACGAGCTGTGGAGACTCATCAAATATATCTCGGCTTGGACGAGCAAAGCTCTCAGCAATCTTATCTTCCAATAAGGCAAGTACCGCATAGGCATCCGGCAGGGCCTTGCGAGAGGCATCGTCGCGCAAGTCTTCTACAATACGATCGGCTGCGAGGGCTCCCATGTCACTTATGATAAGCAGCTCTTCTAAGCCCTCCCAAAAGTCCTCATCAACATCAGGACCACGGTCGAGTAAGAAATTAACCTGCTCTTTAAACTTGTCACGTGAACGCCCAAGGCCTTCACTAATGCGATCAAATAATCCCATACTTATCCTTCGATAGTTCTTAGTGCATGATCTAATTTTTGACTAATAACACGCGTAATGCCGTCAGCTTGCATAGATACACCAAACAGCGCATCCGCCATTTCCATGGTGCGTCGTTGATGGGTGATCAAAATGAGCTGGGTGTCATGGCGCAAGGAATCCAGATAGGCAACCAAACGACGCAAGTTTGTGTCGTCAAGAGCTGCCTCAACTTCGTCAAGGACGTAGAAGGGAGCATTGCACATGCTATACACGGCAAAGAGTAGGGCTATGGCCGTTAAGGATTTTTCGCCACCACTCATGAGAGTCATTTTAGCAATTTTTTTGCCTTTTGGCTGTGCCTCTACTTCGATTCCTGCCTGAGAGACTCCATCTATGTCACACAGGGTCAGGCGTGCACTGCCCCCGGGGAAAAGTATGGCAAATATCTCTTGGAACTGCGTATTGACAGCATTAAAGGTTTTTAAGAAGTCTTCCTTCATGCGCTCATCAATGGCAGCAACAATATGCTGCAAGGCTCCGCGAGCCTGCTCAAGATCGTCTAGCTGGCCAGATAGGAAGTCGAAACGTTCTTTAAGCAGGACATATTCCTCTGCTGCATCAGGGTTGATGGTACCGAGACGGCGGCGCCTGTCTTCGATCTGTTGCATGCGCGCCTCAAGTTCACAGCGGTTGGCCAAGGGACTTACGTCAGACACCTGATCAAGTGGGGTGGCACAGTCTTCAACTATGGTGCGAACAGCCTGTTCTACCTGAACATCCAAACGAGCCTTTTCAACACGGATAGAAGAAATGGACTCACTTAGGGCATCGAGTTTGCGCTGATGTGCTTGAGCGTTCTGGCGCGCCTGCGTAATGCGACTGTGATTAGACTGGCTTGCTTCTTTTGCACGACTACTTTTAAGCTCGAGCTGCTCGATACTTTTTTGCGCACAGGCGCTTAGGGCCTCAAAGCTTGCAAGCAGGGGATCAATTTGCGCTTGGCGTATGTGAATGAGCTGCTTTTGCTGGTCAAGGCGCTCTTGGCGCTTCTCAAGTTCCTCGGCATCCTGCACACGTGCTGTTGCAAGACGTCGAGAATACACTTCTTTTTCTTCAAGACGAGTAAGCTCAAATCGTGCCTCAGATGCCCGCTTTTCAAGATCGTTCACTTCATGCTGCAAGGGGTCAAATAAGGCCTGCTTATCAGTAATCTCACGTTGATAAGAATCAAGTGAATCCGCAAGAGCGGCAATACGCTCCTGCAATTCAGATAGACCAGGTTTTTCTTTTTTAAGATAGGCCTCAATTTCTGCAAGCTTACGCTCAGAACTCTCCAGTTCACTTTTAGAAGCTGTAAGGCGTGTGCCTATGGCGTTACAAGTTTGCTCTTGAGCACTTAATTTACCCTGCAAAGAAGCACGTTCTTGGCTCAGTTCAAGACTTGCACGTTGTAAATCTCGCTGGTGCGCTTCACGCTGCTGCTGGTGGGTGTGGGCGGCCTCTAGACTCTGGGAGCGTACAAGCTTTTCTGCTTCGAGGGCCTCAAGACGCTCAAAGCGCTCAAGGCGACCTGTTGAAGAAATCTCGCCAAGGCGTACGTGAACAACACCCTGGGGATGCACGCAGAAACCACGTTGGGTGATATACAGCCATCCCTCAGGATGAAGGTCATGGGCAGCGAGTGCCTCTTCAGGGCTTGCGCATACAATAACGCTTCCAAGAAGCGCCTGCACACCTGTCGCTACTGCAGCATCATAGGTAATGAGTGATAGCAGGGGCTCTCCCGGTGCCGCATCAGGATAGCTTGATGATTGATCGCGTCCCGTGCCTCCCACAGGAGGAATAACCATACTCATAAAGCCTGTATCTGCATGTTTGGCAAGCTCAGAGGCAAGCTCCAGAGCATCCTTAGACGACGCAAGTTGCAGGGCATTGAGGTTGGCACCCAGAAGAGCTTCGATGACATTCATAAGCTCATGCGGTGCCTTGATGTGGGCAGTAATATCCCAAACCTCAGCATAGGCTTCTCTGTGTTCGGCAAACCATGAAAGAGCCACGTTATCTTTGATATAGGCCTTTTCTAAGTCCTTGAGAGCAGTAATTTCTGCCTCGACTTCTGACAAGCTTGCCTGGGCATCCTTGTGCATCGTGCGCGCGTCTTCGCATTCACGCAAAGCCTGGGCCAGGTCTTGAGAGAGACGAGAATCTCGCGCAACAATGGCCTCAAGGGTCTCGGCAAGAGCTGCACGCTCCTCACAGGCCTGCGTATAACTCGCTTCAATTTCACCTAGCTGATCAAGAACCGTTTTATGGTGTTCGCCTACTAATTTTTGATGAGCTTCTTCAGAATGGAGTTGCTCAGTGAGCTGAAACAAACGCTTTTCAAGGGTTTCGCGTTCAATATCAAGCTTACGACGCTGACTGCGGGCTGTGTGTAGATCATTTTTAAGCGTACGCAGAGCTTCTTGCTTCTCACGACAGAGCTGAGCGAATGTTTCCGCTTCACTACGAGCCTTTTCAAGCTGGGTAGCAACAAGGGTATGCTGTTCTTCTGCAAGCTTACGCTCTTCCTTAAGCTTTGCCTTGCGGCCTTCAATATCTCTCTCACTTAAAGCCATATCCGCCATGCGTTCATTAAAGCTACGCTTTTTTTCATGCAGAAGAAGACTGGTGGCATCGAATTTTTCTAGAGAGCGCTGGGCGCTTCTATATTTATCTGAGAGGTCAGAAGCTATACTACTTTCCTTTTGAATGTGAGCTTGAATCTCTTCAATATACGCCTCTGCTTGGATAAGATCTTTGCGAGTAGTTTCTAGCTCGTCAATACAAGCTGTCTCCCGCTTTTTAGCGTCCTCCCAGGCCTGTTGCAACATATGCAGGTCATCTACGGCAATACTTAGACGAAGCGTATTAAATTCTTCGGTTAATACAGCATATTGCTCTGCTTTTTTCGCCTTACGCTCAAGAGGCTTAAGCTGACGCTCGACTTCTTTAACAATGTCGCGGGCACGCACGACATGCGCATCCATCTGTTCGATTTTTTTCTGACTTTTGAGTTTTCGCTGCTTGTGCTTTAGCACACCAGCAGCCTGCTCAACGAGCACACGCCTATCTTCGGGCTTGGACTGCAAAATCGAATCCAAACTTCCCTGAGAAATAATCGAGTGTCCCCCGGCCCCTAAGCCTGAGTCGTGCAAAATATCCAACAGATCCATGCGGCGAGCTACAGCACCATTGATCAGGTATTCGCTCTCCCCTGTTCTATACATACGACGAGCAAGGGAGATTTCCTGAAAGTCAACAGGAATGGTGCCGTCAGTATTATCTAAAACAAGCTCAACCTCAGCGAGGCCCGAGGCATTACGCGCACTCGAGCCAGCAAAGATAACATCTTCCATGGCTTGGCCGCGCAAGGCCTTAGCATTGCGCTCGCCCAATACCCACAGAATTGCATCTGAAATATTTGATTTTCCTGAGCCATTGGGACCCACTACAGCAGAAATCCCTGGCTCAAAGCCTAAAACGGTTTTATCGGCAAAGGATTTAAACCCTTTTAGCCGAAGCGCTTTTAAATACATGCCTGCACCTTTTACCCTAGAGTGTTAGTGAGCAGCAGGCTTGTGAGCCTGGGCAACAAGACTGCGCAGATGAGAGGCGCCTTTTTCTTCAATATCACGCAAACACTGTTTAGCGGCCTTGCTTTCAGCTTCCTTCTTAGTACGACCCTTGCCAACAGCAAGAACCACATCCCCTACTAATACTTGCGTAGTAAAGGTGCGATCATGGGGAGGTCCCTGGGTGTCTAGCAAGGCATAGCTAGGTGTCAGGGCAAATTCCTGAAAACGTTCCTGCAAGATACTCTTGGGATTTTCTGGTTCCCGCGCAAGCTCTATAGACATATGGTCAAACAGGCTTGCTGACACAAAGGCATGCGCCTTCTCAAGGCCTCCATCAAGATAGAGAGCCGCTACTATGGCTTCATACACATTTTCAAGGGCTGAATGCAGGCCGCGTTTGCCAGTACCTTTTTCTGAAGAACCAAATAAGATGATGGACGCAAAACCCAAGGAGTCCGCCACCTTAGCCAAGGTAGCGCCACTGACCAGGGATACCTTGATGCGTGTCAAGCCTCCCTCATCCAGGGTTGGATAGCGATCAAAGGCCTCACGAGCAATAATGGCACCCAAAATAGAATCGCCTAAAAACTCAAGGCGCTCATAGCTATATTTCACATCCTTACCTTCAGCAGCAGAAGGATGCGTAATAGCGCTTTTTAAAAGCTCGGGATTGGTAAAGCGATAGCCCAAGATTTCTTGAGCACGTTCTACCTTAGCGAGCTGCTGAGTTGAAAAACCCATATGCTTCCTTACGTATTATGCTTGTAGAGTAGCTTCGAGAGTCTGCTCTATATGTCCCACAACATTAGTGCGGGCGATTTTTGCTGTCATTAAGATGCCGTTTTTCACAGCCCGGGCATTCGATGATCCATGACCTACGATACAGGCACCCTTAACGCCCAATAGTGGAGCACCACCGTAGGTGTCAGGACTAATAGAATCAGCCAAACGCATGAGCTCGGGCTTTAAAATGCCTGCGGCTAGCTTAGTTGCGAGGTTTTTAAAGAAAATCTTTTTCTGCGCCTTAAATACGACGCGTGCCGTCCCCTCGATGGTCTTTAGGCAGATATTACCAGTAAAGCCATCACTTACTACAACATCAAAGCTACCGTTAAGGACGTCTCCCCCTTCGGCATTACCCTTAAAACTGGGCAGATTATCTGAAAGCAACTTATATGCTTCCTGGGCAGTAAGGCTGCCCTTAGTCTCTTCGCTACCAATATTTAATAAACCAACAGAAGGCTTTTCAATATCAAGAACAAGACGAGCGTATATTGTTGCCATCTGGGCAAACTGCAATAAATACTCGGGCTTACAATCAGCATTGGCCCCTACATCGCAAAGCATTGTAGGAGCTATGGGAGACGGAATCATAGCACAAAGGGCGGGGCGAGAAACACCTGCAATTCGACCAGTAACCAGGGTGGCGGCAGCCAGGCAGGCACCGGTAGAACCTGCTGAATAAAAGCCGTCAGCTTCTTGGTCGCGGACAAGTCGGCAGCCTACAACAATGGAAGAATCCTTTTTCTTGCGAACAGCGCGAGCAGGATGTTCATTCATGGCAATAGTTTCGGTCGTAACACAGGCCTCACAGCGATCATGCATGTGGGCAAATTCTTCTACGACAGAAGCATCGCCACAAAGGATAATATGCAGATTGCTATCCTGCTCAAGCGCCTGGGCAACACCTTGTAAAACAGTATCAGGAGCGTGATCGCCACCCATGGCGTCGACGCTGATTGTTACGGATTTAGCCACGCTTACTCCTTCTTGGGCTGTGCGGCGGTTTTTCTGTATAAAAAAATCCTCACGAATACAAAAGATTGCATCCACGAGGATTTTTACATGTAATATAAATTGTCGCTAAAATTATTCAGTTACAATAACTTCACGATTCTTGTAGTGACCACAGGTTGGGCATACACGATGTGGAAGCTTTGCCTGGCCACATTGTGGGCACAAGGAACGTGATGGGGTTGCAATCTTATCATTTTCGCTACGACGAGCATGGGTGCGAGCACGACCCATTTTACGCTTAGGTACAGCCATGTTTTTCTCCTTCTTCACAAAACGAGCCTGCGCTCGACAGTTATAACGTAAACACGCAAGGTAAGAGTATAGCAATACTACATAGGCTACGCAAGCCCTTATCGCTAAATCTCTGAGCTTCTTACATGCGTATCCTAGATACTATACAAAAGCCTAGGATTAAATGCAATGCAGATATACGATTTTTACTGATTGTCTGAATTCTCTGAACCAGAGAAATCGAAATCTTTTAATACCGCAAAGGGATTTTTAGAGAAGTCTTCCTGGGGTTCATCTTGGCAGCTGCACTCTTGTTCATTAAGGTTGCAGCCACAGGTAGGACACAGACCAAGACAGTCTTCATCGTGCAGGGGAACCATAGGTAGGTCATAGATGAGTGCTGCTTTGAGCACCGAAGACAGGTCTATCTTATCTTCGACAATGCGCTCAAATTCGTCTTCGTCAAGATCAAGGCCCGTCTCTTCGACGTCTGCATCTTCTTCAAGATAGTAGCCAAATACCTCAGCATCAATCGATAAGGTAAAGGCTTCGGTGCAACGTGCGCAATCAACACTCAGGTCAGCAGAAATACGACCCTGGGCCAAATAGGCAGATCCTGTGTTTGTGAGCGTAATATGCCACTGAGCAGGTGCAACCAAGGTGTAGGTATCGGGTCCTAGATGCAAGGTATCAAGATTGAGCACGCCTTCAAATTCTTCATAGGATGCAAGAGACTTAAGGGCGTCATTGAGGGTAATGAGTGTTGACATACTTACTGCACATTCATGGAATTAGCATTAAGACGATCGCGGCAGCGACGTACGTTTTCAAGCATGGTGTCCATGGTCTGCTCAACATGGGCAAATACCTCATCAGCATAGTCTTCGGCACCAGCACGAGTCTGACGCTCCATTTCGCGGGCGTCAGCCATGATGGCTTCTGCCTGCTGTTGAGAAATACGTACGATTTCCTGCTCGCTTGCAATGGTCAAAGCCTGGCTCTGAGCATCTTCGATCAAGCGCTCTGCTTCTGCTTCAGCATCAGCAAGCAAGCTCTGGCGTTCGCGCACGATCTGGCGTGAGTGGGCAAATTCGCTGGGGAAAATGTCGTTGATCTCATCCAAGATTTCCTGAGCTGCAGTAATGTCTACCTGACGGACATTTGCGCGGCCAAAAACTGGTTTGCTATCTTCAAGAAGAAGAGAGAGCTCTTCAATGAGAGCCAATACTCCTGTATCGTCCATACTATTCCTTCCCGCCTGCGGTTATATCTATTTTATGCATGTGAATTGTATAGGGACTCTTATTCTACCATGAGAATGAGAATTTATCGTAATTTTATCAGTAAAGATTGACAATGCTACCAAACTGATGCCAAAAGATTAAAAAACCGCGCCTACACGCTCTTAGGAGCGAAACCTTTGATCTAAGGCCTCCTGTACGCAGGGAGAGACAAATTTTGAAACATCTCCCTGATAGGAGGCAATTTCGCGCACTACCGAAGACGACAGATACATATGCTGGGGAGAAGACATGAAGAATAGGGTTTCTACACTCTCATCCAACTCGTAGTTAAGGGCTGTCATCTGAAATTCATATTCAAAATCGGTTATGGCGCGCAGACCCTTTACCACGACATCAGCCTTGCAGTCGGCTACAAAATCCACCAATAAGCCAGAGAAGCCTTCAACACGTACACGTGGAAATTCAGCAACACTCTTGCGTGCCAGTTCGATACGCTCATCATGACTAAACAAAGGCTGCTTTTTTTCTGAGCGAGCAACAGCAACTATAACTTCGTCAAAAAACTGACTCGCACGACGAATAACATCCTTATGACCTTCTGTAATGGGGTCAAAGGTACCAGGAACTACTGCGCGCTTCATGCCCTGTCCCTTCTGTAGTAGTCAAGGATAGTTTCTCCATATTTCTTTTGGCGAATGAAGCTAAAACCTGCCTGCTCCACAAGATCACAGGCTTCCTGATTAGCGCTGATCTGATTGCTTTTTGCCTGTTCATACACCAAAACAGCATCGGGAGCTAAGAGCTCGCTCTCGGATAGTTGAGCGATGAGTCTGGCAATGTCTACCACATGGGTGTCATAGGGTGGATCAAAAAACAGCAGGTCAAAGGGCTCATGTACTGCCTTAGGGAGAGAGAGAAATATATCTCGCTCTATAAGCTCATAGCGGCTTTTGGGCAAAGAAAAGCTGGCAGCATTAGCGCGAATGCAGGCGATGGCCTTTTTATCCCGTTCATAGGCCACAACACGAGCACAACCTCGACTTAAGGATTCAAAACCAAAGGCGCCGCTACCGGCAAAAGCATCAAGGACAACAAGACCTTCAAAGCTTTCGCATTCAGAAGAGAGGCTGCTCATAATGGCCTCACGTATGCGATCGGTCGTGGGACGGGTAGCACGTCCCTCAGGAGCCTTAAATGGTCTCCCTTTAAATTCTCCCGCTACAATTCTCAAAGAAATCTCCTTAATGCGATTACGTATTTGTCTTATCCCCAGTTAAAGCTTGTAATAGCTCGTGCGCTCACGCTCAAGGACTTGACAAACGTACTTGGCGCCTAAGCTTAAAGGGAGCCAAAAACCTTAGCTGTAACTAAAAGGCTAGCAGCAAGCCTAATCCCCTAAGCGAAGCGTAGCTTTTTCAAATCCTTAACCAAAAATCTGACTGATTTCTTGGCGTAATTCTTGATGAATGTCTTTTTCAAGCAAAGGATCGGCATCTATGATGGCCTTGGCATCATCGTGGGCAGCTGAAATTAAGGCCTTATCCTGCATAATGTGGACAAGCTTGAGGCTTGATGCACCGTGCTGTCGATTGCCTAAAATATCGCCTTCTCGGCGCAGAGCAAGGTCATGCTCGGCAATTTCAAAGCCATTGCTACTCTGCTCCATAATAGAAAGACGTTGCTTACTTATGTCACTGCGCGACCCTGAAATCAAAAAGGTTTGAGCAGGATATTCACCACGTCCAACGCGTCCACGAAGCTGGTGAAGCTGAGAGAGGCCAAACCTATCCGCATCTTCCACAATCATAACAACTGCATTGGGCACATCAATACCCACTTCGATAACCGTCGTACTCACTAAGACATCAATCTTATGCTGGACAAACTGTTCCATGACAGAGGCTTTTTCTTGTGCGCTCATCTTGCCATGAAGCACACCTACCGTGTGACCTGGAAATATCTTTGTCTGTAAATACTCTGCATGCGTATGAGCTTCTTTTAGACCAAGCTTTTCTACATAGCTGTCATCTTCAATAGTAATAAGCTCCCAAGCATAGCTCTCGGCCTCATCAAGCTGCAGCATCTCTTGAGCTGCAGTCCTATCTTCAACTCTCTTACCCACCAAGGGGCAGACAACATAGGCCTGGCGTCCCTGTTCGAGTTGTTTTCTGCAGGCCTCATAGGCATTACCCGCATGGGTCTTATCTAAAACCTGGGTAGTATTTGTGGTGAGCTTAAAGGGGCGCTCCGTTAGATACGATAGAGTCGTATCAGCAAATAAGGCTCGTGCCATACTACGAGGAATAGGTGTGGCAGTAAGAGCCAGGCAATCAGGTGCTCGTCCCTTATTGCGCAGGGCAGCACGCTGAGATACGCCAAAACGCTGCTGCTCATCAATGACAACAAGGCTTATGCGACAAGCTTGCAAGCCTTCTTCAAGCAGAGCATGAGTTCCAAATACAATAGACAATTCTCCCGAGGCAAGGCGCGCATAGATGTCCTGCTTTTTGTCTGCAGGAGTAGAGCCCGTCAACACATCCCAGCGTATGTCGCAGGCATCAAGTAGGCTTCCTATGCTTTGAGCATATTGCTGGGCCAGCACTTCCGTGGGAGCCATCATAAGAGCCTGGTTGTTCGACTGCGCCGCCGCAACCAAGGCGTGAGCTGCAACAACAGTCTTACCCGTGCCTACATCACCTAGGAGCATATGATTAGCAGGACGTGGAGCCTTCATGCGCTCAAGGATTTCTTCTACACACTGCTGCTGCTCTTGCGTCAAGGTATAGGGCAGGGCTCGTTTTAGGGCATCCATCTTATCCCCTTCGATCACATGCTCATAGGGCATGAGTCCCACCAGGGATTGCGCCTGTTTGTGCATAAGATAGAGCTCCAAATAGAGCACTTCTTCGTACTTAAGACGACGACGCGCTTCGTGAAGCTCTGCCTGAGTATGGGGAAAATGAATGCAGCGCAGGGCATGCTGACGACTGAAGAGCCGATAGCGCTGGCGCAGGCTCACGGGAAGAGGATCAGACATACCCATGGTAGCGAGCAAGGCATTTTGCATCAGCTGACGAAGGCTTGCCGTACTCAATCCTTCACTTGTCCCATGAATAGGCAAGATGTGTGCGGCGTGGCGCGGGCCCTGGCCTTCTTCGAGTTTTTCGATAACAGGATTGGTCATACGTTTAAAACCAAAGGAAAATTCAATCTTGCCTGACGCTGCTATATAATCCCCCACCCTATATTTTTTAATCATCCAGGGCTGACGAAAACAGGTAATCATGGCAAGCCCCGTGTCATCTATAAGACTTATTTCTACAAGCTGTAAACCTGGCTTAGGGCGCTTGAGTTGTATTTCATGAATCTGCCCCACAAGAGTACAGAGCTCACCTATGCGACAGGAAGCAATAGAAGGCGTAGCTGTCATATCAACATAGCGGTGTGGAATGTGCATAAGCAAATCACGTACGGTATAGAGCTTGCGTTTAGCAAGTATGGCAGAACGTGCCTGGCTAATGCCCGGTATCGAACTTACAGGAGCCTCAAGCAGTAAAGACGAAGAAAGGCGGCAAGGATGCATTCACCTCACCGCCTTTCTGTATACCTTCTATAACACTTCTATTCGAGGGAGAACACTACAGGATAGAGTGGTTGCTCACCGCGATGTGCATCAATTTCAAGATCCTCGAAGTTGTCTTCGATTTCTGCCTGAAGCTCTTCGAATGCTTCATCATCCAAGTCTTCACCTGCAAGCAGGGTCAGGGTGTCACAATCCTGTGCATCCATAGCCTCAAGCAGGGATACCATGGTATCAAGCAAACCCTTGCCAACAGCCTCAATGGAGCCATCAGCAATGCCAATCATGTCGCCATCTTTAATAGCGCGACCATGTGCATCCTTGCTGTCCTTGATAGCGCGGGTAATCTCACCCGTACGAACGTCTCCACAAGCCTCTGTCATAGCTTCAATATTGTCTTCTAAGCTTACTTCTGCATCAGAAACAAACAGGGCTGCAAAGGCCTCAGGAACGCTCTTTGTAGGAACAACGCCACACTGGCATTCTGCTAATTCTGCTGCACTCTGGGCTGCCATAATAATGTTTTTGTTATTAGGCAAAATAACAACAGCATCAGCATGTACCGAAGCTACTGCATCCAACAAATCCTTGGTGGAAGGGTTCATGGTCTGACCACCAGACACAACAACGTCCACTCCAAGGCTCTTTAGAATGCGCTCGTTACCCATGCCCGCAGCTACTGCAACAAAGCCGAGGGCCTTAGGTGGAAGCTGGGTATCATCTGCCAAGTGAGCAGAACGCTCTTCGCTTTGGAGCTGCATGTTATGGACATGTACTTCAGAAATCTGGCCACGTTCCAGCATGTATCCCAATACCTTATCAGGTGTGTTGGAATGTACATGCACCTTAAAGTTAGGAGTCTGACCTACGAGAAGCTCGCAATCGCCCATGGTCGCTAGGAAGTTAAGAGCTTCTTCTGCATCAAGGGTGTCTGAATATACGAGGAACTCAGTGCAGTAGCGATAGGCTGAGCCTTCCCAGTCGTTAATCAATTCGATTTCAACCTTGGGAGCAGCATCGCGAGCAAAGGAAAGTTCATCAATCATCTTGCCTTCACGACCCAAAAGAGCGCTACCGAAGGCGTCAAAAATAATAGCAAGACCATAGCCGCCTGCGTCTACAACGCCATGTTCTTTAAGAACAGGAAGCAGATCAGGGGTGCGCTGTACAGAAGCATAGGCTTCCTCAATCATGTGATCGAGGGCGTCTTCAATAGAGAGCTTTTTACGGCGAGCGTGCTTCATGGCAGCAGCCGTATCTTTCAATACCGTAAGAATGGTGCCAGCAACGGGCTTGCGAACAGCATGGAAGGCAACAGCTTCTGCACGAGTGAAGGCCTTTTCCAAAGCTGGGGTATCAAAGCTTGTTGCGCCTTCGAAGCCTTCACAAAGGCCACGAAGAATTTGGCTGGTGATAACACCTGAGTTACCACGAGCACCCATAAGGGCACCATTGGTAATTGCACGACGCACTTCACTAGATGAGGCGCCAATAGGAAGAGCTGCAATAGTTTCTACAACTGTTTCCAAGGTAAGGGACATATTAGTACCCGTATCACCATCGGGAACAGGGAAAACATTGAGGCGGTTTACTTCATCTTTGCGCTCGGATAGGGTTTTACTCGCTACCGCAACCGCATTCATAATGTCATTGACGGTACAAAAATCGGACATGAAATTCTTTCTCCTTAAGCAGGCAGACACAAGGAAGGTCCTGTGTATGAACACTTCCCTGGATGCTTATAGTTAGTGACGCACCTTAATGCCGCGTACATGTACATCTACACCATCAAGAGGAACTTGGGTGTACTCGGTGAGGGCAAATTGAACCTGGTCAACAAGGTTTTTAGAAATGGCTTTGATATTGGTGCCATATTCCATAATTACATACAGGTCGATATGAATGCCCTTGTCAGTGCTCTCTACACAAACACCACGACGAAAGCGTGACTGAGGCAAGAGCTTAGCAATGTCACCAACGCTACGAGGAGATGCCATGCCAACTACGCCATAGCATCCAAGAGCAGCATATCCTGCGATATCTGCCAATACATCATTAGCAACACGGAGGCCGCCAGAAATAGCTTGAGTCATAATATTCCTTTCACGATACGGGAAGGGATGTCCCGATACATGATAAGCCTTTTTAGAAAGTATACCTTTATTTGGCAAAAAAACGCAGAGTCTTGCAAAGAGATTGTCATATTCCTACAAAACAAGCACCAAATAGCTCGTATTTTTGAGGATGCTTTCAAATTCTTTAAAAAATTCTTTGCCATTCACGCATAAGCCCCGTATAATAGTCATTCGGTTTATATCTCTTTGAGATATTGTATTCACACGACAAAATACTTGGTTTATAGTACTTTTTGTGCTAATATAACAGAGTTATTGTCATTACCGATTTCGCAAAGAGAAATCGACTCGATACGTAATGGAGTGATATGTATGTCTAAGGTATGTGCAATTTGTGGTAAGGCTCCTGTTGCAGGTCGCAATGTTAGCCACTCCCACCGTGTAACCAATCGTGTTTTTCGTCCTAACGTACAGAAGGTTACCATCAAACTCAACGGCAAAGTAAAGCGTGCCAACGTTTGCACCAAGTGCCTCAAGTCAGGTAATGTCGAGCGCGCATAACTTCCGCATGCTTTAGTGCATACCTTTGACTACTTCAAAGCCCGTCATATGACGGGCTTTTTTGTTGCCTAATCCCCGCCCTTGAGCCCTATCTTGGCGGTGATGCATGCGTCTTTTACCGTCTTATATCGCCCCTATGCTAAAAGCCTTTGGCTTTTCAAAGCTCCTTGCGCGCTTAAGGCTCTGCGCCTTGCATACGCTACGCTGAGGCTTTAGAAAACTAGGGTTTACATAGGCTCCCCCAGCCTCACTCCCCCCTTGCACTAAACCTTGAAGGGGGAGCAGAGACACCAGGTACACATCATCTTTGCTAGAGCTTATAAACCATTCACTGGAGCCTTCCATCGATAGGCTCACTTCTTGCATGAGCACCAGCCGTCAACAATAAAAAATCCCAGGAGCACAGCCGAAGCCACTCAACGTGACAACAGATACTCCTGGGATAGCCTCTAAACAAAAGCTTTTGATACTTATTTAAGATTTTTTAGGCTGAAAGCTTCTTTAATATCTTTTACTGCACCAGCAAATTCAATTAAGGTTTCAACGCCTTCTTTATATACTTCGTCACCCGTGTTGCGTGATTCCTGAGCTTGAGAAGTTGTAATGAGCTCACCCTCGTCGGTACAGGGGGCAATGTCATAGGATTCAAATTCTGTTTCTATCTCAAACAAACGATCATCTACAAAGTCTAATCGCTCAACATAGCCCTCAAGAGGCCCTTCGTAGGCGTCAAGGCTTTCGACAACATCATCAAGACGATCCCTAATTTGTTGAATCATCTCAACTATCTTGGCTTTATCGGAATTCATATATCCTCCTAGCGCAGGCGCTCTTTTAGGGCGCGCTCAATTTCGCGACGCGAATCACGTGCAGCCATGTCGGCACGCTTGTCGTAGAGTTTCTTACCACGGGCAACAGCCAGCTCAAGCTTAACAAGGCCATTAGCCGCAAAGTAAATCTTCAATGGAACCAATGCCATACCTCGCTCGCGCGTTTGATGCTCAAGCTCACGAATTTCTTTGCGATGCATCAACAACTTGCGCTTGCGATCAGGATCAGGATTGGCGATATTGCCATGCGAGTAGGGGGCGATATGTAAATTGTGCAACCATACTTCCCCGCCACGAATTAGTGCAAAACAATCAGTGAGCTGGCAGTTATTCTCTCGCAGTGAGCAGACTTCGGTACCGGTGAGCACCAGGCCAACTTCATAGGTTTCAAGCATCTCATATTCATGAAATGCCCTCCTATTTTTTGCAATAATTTTTTGTTCACGAGTACGCATACTTACATCCCAGGAATAAAGCTCAGATCGTCTTCCATATCCAACACAAAACGAGCCAAGAGGCGGGCACAATCCTCAAGATCTTGAAGATTGATGGCTTCTACAGGAGTGTGCATGTAGCGCAGGGGCAGAGAAACCAAGCCGCAGGCCTTGCCAGCACGTGCTACCTGGATAGAACGAGCGTCCGTACCAGTGGCACCTGGCTCAGCTTCTACCTGATAGGCTATGCCTTCAGCCTCAGCAGCAGCACAAAGGCGCTCAAACACAACAGGATTGATATTTGGGCCACGGGCAATAACAGGGCCACCGCCGCAACGGATGTCGCCATATTTGGTTTTTGCAATGCCAGGATAGTCGGTGGCATGGGTAACATCAAAGGCAATGCCAACATCAGGATTGATGCTGTAACTTGCTGTAATAGCACCACGGGTGCCAATTTCTTCCTGCACTGTGGCTACTGCAATGCACTCACCCTGTGCAGTACCGGCTTCGGCAATAAGCTCGAGAGCGCGCGTGATGGCCCAAATGCCCGCCTTATCATCAAAGGCGCGAGATACGGCCATGTCCTTGCCATAGGGCTCAAATTCAGAGGCAAAGCTTAGGGTGTCTCCCACAGAAACAAGTTCCTTTACTTCTTCAGCAGGAAGGCCTAAATCAATATGAAGCTCGCTTAAGGGAGTCACCTTGGTGCGTTCATCAGGAGAAATCAAATGAATGGGCTTGCGACCCAAGATGCCACGAAGAGTTTTTGTCTTAGTGTGCACATCAACACGAAGGCCAGGAAGAATAGCAGCATCAACGCCACCAACGGCCATGACGCTCAAAAAACCTTCGTCAGAAATATAGCTTACCATCATGCCAATTTCGTCCATATGGGCAGCAAACATAACGCTTGGGGCGCTACCCTGGCCCTTAAGGTGGGCGGCAACATTACCCATAACATCAGTTACGACTTCATCAGCACATTGGCCAAGACGTTCACGTACAAGGGATGCTACGCGATATTCCTCACCCGTAACAGAAGGGGTGGAAATAAGATCACGCAAATATGCCTCGTCTTTTTCTTGCATATCATGCTCCTTTACTTAAGTAGTGTGTCCTATTATACCGAAGTTATATGCAAAATTAAAAAACAAGTCTTTGTAATCATGCAAGAACATCTTGGGCTTTTGCATAAAACTACCTTGCAGGGATGTTTTAGCCCACTTGGCGAATAAGCTCTTACGCAGATTGCAAGCTACGACTACTCTATAGAATAAGCATGAAAGAACTGTGTCCTAAAGGGGTAATTCATGGTTATAGCTGTGGCATGCGATGGCTTACATGTTGCGCGCGCTACCCACTATTGCAGCGACTATGCCTTCTATACCGTAGAGGCTGGTCGCATTATAGATTTAAGAAATATACCTGCCGCCTACGCCCATCCACAGGGTGAACTTGCGGCATTGCTTATAGGCTTGCAGGTTGACTGCTTCATAACAGGAGACACGGGATCGCGACTAGCTACAGAACTTCAAAACTCCCATATCGAAGTTGTAGAAGGAGTTCATGGTAGCGCCCGCCAAGCTGTAGAAGCATATTGTCACACTAAGGCACTTTCAAGGTCATAAGCCGTAAAGGCTCTTTTCGAACTAAACCCTGGGCGCCTCGAGGCTTCTTAGGCACTAAACAATAAAAAAAAAAAGACACCAGCTGATACTGGTGTCTTTTTTTAGTTATATTACAAGGCAGCCTTAGCAGCTTCTACCAAGGTAGCAAAAGCAGCTGGGTCGTTGATAGCCATGTCAGAGAGTACCTTACGGTCGAGCTCGATGCCAGCCTTCTTCAAGCCGTTCATGAACTGAGAGTAAGACATACCGTTCAAGCGAGCTGCAGCGTTGATACGAGTAATCCAGAGACGACGGATTTCACGCTTCTTGTTGCGGCGGTCACGGTATACGTACTGGAGGGAGTGCTGAACCTGTTCTTTAGCAGCACGGTAGCTACGGGATTTTGCACCATAGTAGCCTTTAGCGCGCTTTAATACTACGCGACGCTTTTTCTTAGCAGAGACTGCACGTTTTACACGAGCCATGTATATACACTCCTAACTTAGCGAAGGCCGAGGTTACGAGCAATTACTTTTTGATCAGCAGTTGCTACTTCGGTTTCGTGACGGAAATTACGCTTACGCTTCTGGCTTTTCTTAGTCATGATGTGGCTCTTGAAAGCCTTTCCACGCATGATTTTGCCAGAACCAGTTACACGGAAACGCTTAGCGGTACCGCGATGAGTCTTCATCTTTGGCATTATTCTTCCTTTCCTTCTTCATGCTTTTCGCTATCTTTTTTCTTTTTAGCCGTAGCTGGCAGAGGAGCAATAAGCATGTGCATGTTGCGACCTTCCATCTTTGGCTGGTTTTCGATAACTGCCAAATCTTTCAAGTCGTCGGCAAGACGCTCCAAGATCTGCAAACCCTGCTCAGGGTGGGCCATTTCACGGCCGCGGAACATAATGGTAATTTTTACCTTGCAACCCTGATTCAAGAAACGCAGAACGTGCTTTTTCTTCGTGGTATAGTCACCAACGTCGATTTTAGGACGAAACTTCATTTCTTTAATTTCGACCTTGCTCTGGTTTTTGCGAGCTTGTTTGGCTTTGATAGCCTGGTCATATTTGAACTTACCGTAGTCCATAATGCGGCATACGGGTGGTTCGGCATTAGGGGCAATCTCAACAAGGTCCAAGCCATGGGAATCTGCGATACGCTGTGCGTCCCTTACGGATACAACGCCCATTTGCTCACCTTCGTGGTTGATCAAACGGCATTCCTTAACTGAGATTTCTTCATTGAGCCTAGGCTCTTGAGCGGCTATGGCGCTCACCTCCTAACTTCTGTGCAGTATTGCACACGTTGCTTATACAAAAAAACCCACAGGAAAACTGTGGGTAGTAATAACAAATGTATTAGCTAGACCCATCAGCTTTCGCCAATCTAGGTGGAGAGCATACGCTCCCGCTTGTAAGCAGCAGATATATAATAGCAAAGCATATTGCGCAGCGCAAGAAGAATTTTGGAGCTCTTATATATAAGAGCCTCCCTCTTACATACATACCACACAACAACATGAGCGGACGCATTGCATACATGATTCTAACAACACATATAATCTGCAAAGTTACAGGCAGCTATAGCGCCATGCAAAAGATCATATATTTCTGTCATGCCTTAAGGCACGGTACACATACCCCGCCTGAAGTTTGTCCTGGGCAAATACAGTGGACCAGCACGCCTAGCTCAAGGCAAACATATATACAAAAAAGACAGCAAAGACTACAAGCCCTAGGGCTAGTACGATCTTTTGAACACGTGGCATAGGTGCTACCTGCATACTCTTTTCGAGTTCTTCAAGCTCCTTGCGCGTGTCGCTTACCGAATGTGTATCCACTTTTGCAGATACTTGCTTGTCATCATGTACGGTATGTTCTGCTTCAATCATCGCTTCTCTTATCATCTGCACTTGTGTCGGATTTGTGTCCTAATAAACCGTCTACCTGGTAATTTACACTGTTTAGTATACGGCTTATGAAGTTTAACAACAAATACGACACAAAATATAAGAATCCATTGAAATGGCCTTCTTTGCGTTATAGTATGAGCGAGCAAATACCGATTGCTACAAGAATTAACCTATATTTATCAAACTATGGAGAAGTAGTGGAAGATAAATAAAACTCCTCTTTTCTAAATGATAGTGTTAAGGTAGCAATTAACCAGATAGACGGGATATTACTATGTTAGAACTACAAAACCTTAGCTTTGAGGTGCCTGATCCCCAGCGTGATGGCCAACTCAAGCTTGTTATAGACAATCTTTCCCTTGAAATAAAGCAGGGAGAGTTTGTTGTCATTACAGGCCCAAACGGTGGGGGCAAATCCACCCTAGCTAAATTGATCATGGGTATTGAAAAGCCCAGTTCTGGACGTATCCTCTACCAGGGTACCGACATTACTGATATGCCCATATCAGAGCGTGCACGTCTTGGTATTGCCTATGGCTTCCAGCAGCCAGCACGATTCAAAGGCATGAAGGTTAAGAAAATGCTTGAGCTTTCTGCCGGCAAGCGCCTTAAGAAGGATTGCTGCAATGAATATCTCTCTCAAGTAGGCCTCTGCACAGCAGACTACCTACAGCGTGAAGTTGACAAAAATCTATCAGGCGGCGAAGTAAAGCGTATCGAAATTGCTTCCATTCTTGCTCGCAATGCAGCCTTGTCCATCTATGACGAGCCTGAAGCTGGCATTGACCTGTGGAGCTTTGATCGCTTAACCGAAACCTTCCGCACCATCCATGCCTCTCAGCCTGATCGCTCCATTGCCATCATTTCGCACCAGGAGCGCATCATTGAACTTGCTGACCGCATCATCGTGCTCAAAGATGGCAAGTTAAGCCTGACGGGCACTCCAGAAGAAATTATTCCCCAGCTAGGTCTTATGCAGCGCTTTAATCAGCAATGCTCCCTTGACCACGCAGCCGAGCACGCTGCGCACTAACAAATTAGATTAAGGATTATCATGGCAGTAGATTTATCACCCATCGATACCTCCCTGCTCGAGCGTATCACTGGCGCCCATGGCCTTCCCAAGGGTGCAGTTAACATCCGCAAGGATGGTAAATTAGTTGAGCGTCATAACTCAGCCTATATTGAGATTTCTTCCCAAACCGATCGCGAGGGTATTGATATTAAAATCGCCCCGGGCACTAAGGGAGAAACCGTATATATTCCTGTTCTTGTTACCCTTTCTGGTCATAAAGAAATGGTATACAACAACTTCTACATTGGTGACGACTGTGATGTAAAAATCGTCGCAGGATGTGGCATTCACAATGAAAGCCACAAGACCAGTCAGCACGACGGCATCCACACCTTCTACTGTGGAAAGAATGCCCACTTCACCTACAGTGAAACCCACTACGCCGAAGGCGATGGCTCTGGTGAGAGCATCTTTAACCCGGGCACCATCTATTACATGGGCGAAGGCTCAAGCTGCGAGATCGAAACTGTTCAGCTCAGCGGCGTGAGCTCCACGAAGCGCGAAACTCAGGCTTATCTGGAAAAAGATGCCAAGATGGTTATTACCGAGCGTTTGATGACCCATGGTAAACAGCAGGCTGATTCCTATATCAATATTGACCTTAAGGGCGAAAACTCCTCTGTACAGGTAATTTCCCGCAGCGTTGCCAAGGATGATTCAATCCAGAACTTCTATCCTCTTGTGACAGGTCACGGCGCCTGCCGCGGTCATGTACAGTGTGATGCCATTCTGATGAACAACGCTCGCGTTAAGGCCGTACCTGCTATTGAAGCAGCAAGCGAAGACGCCCTGTTGGTACACGAAGCAGCCATCGGTAAAATTGCAGGTGATCAGATTACCAAGCTTATGACCCTTGGTCTTACAGAAGAAGAAGCCGAAGAGCAGATCTTGGAAGACTTCCTTAGCTAGTAGTTCCCCTTCATACAGTCATATAACGAATACTCAGACCCCCGAAGACCTCTTTGAAACGTCTCGGGGGTCTTTGCTGTCATATTGGCCTAGATGACACCCGGCAAGCTCTTATAAGACAAGATATGGTAAGTACTCTATAATAGGACTACACTATTCAGATATTGCATCTACAAACAATCACTACGTAAGGGCCCCTTCCTTATGAAACAAGACACAACAGACTACAGCCTACATAGGCCACGCAGGAGGCGTACGAATACGCTTGCTAGCCTTGCGTTGCGCCTGGTCCAGGCCTTACTCGCTCTTGTTGTGGCCTTTGTGCTTGTTATTGTTGTACAGGGCTATATAAGTTATAAGGAAGCCTTGGAAATGCAGCCCTTCGATCGCATGGAGGCACGCATACATTCCCAGGAGTTCTATACTCCTGCTCGCGAGCTTCCCTCCTATTATCTCTATGCTGTCGTGGCCATAGAAGACCATCGCTTTTATCAACATAAAGGCTTTGATGGCATAGCAACGACACGAGCCCTGTTCAATGACCTGCGAAGCCTTTCTTTTCGCGAAGGAGGCTCTACCATCACCCAACAGCTAGCCAAAAATGAATACTTTACCCAAGACAAAACAATTAATCGTAAAATTTCAGAAATCTTTATGGCAGCTGCCCTCGAACGACATTTTTCAAAAGAAGAAATTCTGGAACTCTATGTAAATTCAATTTATTTTGGAGAAAGCGCCTATGGCGTTGGGGCGGCAAGCCAGCTCTACTTTGGTATACCTGCAGCACATATGGACTTTAACCAGGCCACTCTATTAGCGGGAGTTCCTAATGCTCCAAGCCTCTATGCCCTCACCGAGGGCGCTGATCTTGCTGCTAAACGACAACGGCTCATCATTGATGCCCTGATCAAATATCGCTTCATACATCCAGGACCACATCCTGAAGACCTATACCCAAAAAGCCTGCCTGTTATTGTGTCGACAGACAACTAAGAACAGGGTCTAGCGGCCGGCTCACCACTTACACCTATATATAAAACAGCATTGCTCATAGGCTCTGACGAACCTATGAGCAATGCTTTATATATATGTAATTATGTATAGATAGAAAACCTAAGAATGTACGAAAGCGAAAGACACTCCTAGCCGACATATGCACAGTGCACTAGAGCGCTTAAGCTATTGAGAGCGACCTCCACCATAGGTGGCCTTCTTGCCAGCTGCAAAGGCACTTCCCTTGCGTGCGCTACTCTTAAGCTTTTTTAACACATCGACTTCACTTGAGCCTTCCAACTGTGCCTGTAAGCTCACAATTTCATCTCGCAAGCGAGCAGCTACTTCGAACTGCATGTTTTGGGAAGCTTCCATCATCTCTTCTTCCTTGGCTGCCACTATGCGCATAACCTCATTGCGGGAAAAGGCAGCGAGCTCAAGGTTAATGTCCTCCGATGATGTGTCCGCGATTTCTTTTTGAATATAGTCATTGATGTCAGCAATGTCTTTAATGATGGTCTTAGGCACTATGCCATGCTCCTCATTATAGGCAATCTGAATACTGCGCCTACGCTCTGTTTCAGACAAGGCACGTTGCATGGAATCGGTGATTCTATCGGCATACATAATTACCCGGCCTTGTGCATTACGGGCAGCTCGTCCCGTCGTTTGAATAAGGGAGCGATAATTGCGCAGGAAGCCTTCCTTATCCGCATCTAAAATAGCTACTAGAGATACTTCTGGTAGGTCAAGGCCCTCTCGGAGCAAATTAATGCCAACAAGCACGTCAAAGCTACCGCGTCTAAGTTCACTTAAAATTTCAACTCTTTCGAGCGTGGCGATGTCAGAGTGCATGTAACGCGTGCGTATGCCCTGGTCAAGTAGATATTCTGTAAGATCCTCTGCCATTTTTTTAGTAAGCGTTGTAATCAGTACACGCTCCTTGCGCTCAGCACAGGCAAAGGCCTCGTCACAAATATCATCAATCTGGCTTTTGGTGGGACGTACTTCAATTTCTGGATCGAGCAGGCCTGTTGGGCGAATAATCTGCTCAACTATATTTTGTGAGACCTTTTCTTCATAATCGCCCGGAGTTGCCGATACGTAGACAAATTGAGGAACACGTTGCTCAAATTCGTCAAAGCGCAGAGGCCTATTATCCAGGCAAGAAGGCAGGCGGAAGCCATGATCTGACAGAGTAATTTTGCGCGAACGGTCACCTTCGTGCATGCCGCGAATCTGCGGAACTGTAACATGGCTTTCATCTATGATGCATAAAAAGTCATCGGGGAAATAATCAATGAGTGTATAAGGGGGCTCACCAGGTTTGCGACCATCAAGGTGTCGAGAATAGTTTTCAATACCCGAGCAGAAACCCATGGTTTCCATCATCTCAAGATCATAGCTCACACGCATCTCAAGGCGCTGGGCCTCAAGAAGCTTCCCCTGCTCTGTAAACTGCTGCAGACGATCTCGTAGTTCATCACGAATACTACTTAGGGCCTTTTCCATCTTAGGACGAGCCGTTACATAGTGAGATGCAGGCCAAATAGGCAGGGCTTCAAAGTCATTGATGATTTCACCCGTGACTAAATTAAGTTCTGTGATTGCTTCAATCTCATCTCCCCAAAACTCAATGCGCAGAGGATTATCAGCATAGGGAGGAAAAATATCTACGGCATCGCCACGTACACGAAACGTTCCGCGGCTTAGGTCATAGTCATTGCGATCATATTGAATTTCAATTAAGGCATGTATCAGCTCGTCACGATCAAGCTCTTTTTCTTTATCTAAAAATACTGCCATGCCAGCATAGTCCATAGGCGAACCTATACCATAAATACAGGAAACCGAGGCAACTACAATACAGTCCCTGCGAGATAGAAGGGCGCTTGTAGCAGCATGACGAAGCTTTTCTACCTCCTCATTGATAGAGGCATCCTTTTCGATAAAGGTATCTGTTGTGGGCACATAGGCCTCAGGCTGGTAGTAGTCATAGTAGGACACAAAATATACCACGGAATTATGCGGAAAGAACTCACGCAGCTCTGCAGCAAGCTGGGCAGCGAGGGTTTTATTAGGAGCTAACACTAGAGTGGGTTTTTGAACGGCCTCTATGGTTTTTGCCATAGTAAAGGTTTTACCCGATCCTGTAACACCGAGTAGGCTCTGATAGCGAAGATTGTTAGTAATGCCTTCTGTAAGTTTTGCAATGGCCTCAGGCTGGCTGCCTGCAGGTTCAAACTTTGAAACGACCTCAAAGGGAGTTTGCGCAAGTCGATAGTCTGCTACCTTGCCACTCATGGCAAGTCCCTCAATATTGCTTAAATGTGCCATTTCACATATATCCTTTACCTATGTGCCTCAACTTAGGCTTTCTTTAGTGACGCTTTCAAGCCATGTATCGATCTGGGCTTCCAAATCGGCCCTATCACCATTGTTTTCCAGCATGACATCACACCAGCTGCGCCTGCGCTCATCACCTACCTGGGAAGCTATGCGCTGCTGGATGTCGTCTTCTTTCATGCCGCGTCCAAGAAGGCGCTCTAGGCGCAGGTCAGGGCGCGCAAACACGCCTACAATAAGCGCCTGGTCATTGCAATAGAGGCCACGGTCTGGATTATAGGCAGACACTTCTATCGCCACAAGTCTCTCCCCCTGTGCCACTTGAGCATCGCACCAGGTCTGCTCATAGGCTTGAATTTCAGGCATCATAATCGCATTAAGACAGGCAAGCTTATCTGGCTTGCTAAAAACTTTTTGCGCCAAGGCCTGTCTGTTAATGCTTCCTTGGGAATCTAGAATGTCGTGACCAAAATGTTGAACAAGGGACTTGATGACAGATATATCTTCAATACAGACATGACCTACCTGATCTAAGTCAAGAACTGGATAGCCCTTGTGTGCAAGATAATCACATACAGAGGACTTCCCCGATCCTATGCCTCCAATAATATAGACACACTGCATGTCTCACCTGCTTTTTTTACAACCTAATAGACGCTTGTAATAGCGCCGCCGCCTATTACCTGTTTGTCCCGATACACAACAGCATACTGGCCTGGCGCTGTACTGTCCTGGGGCTCATCAAGAATGATAAGGGCTCCCTGTGGGGCGTGAGGCGTATCTGCAAGTCCTTCAAGGCCCGCTAGACGCATGCACTCACGAGCCTGTTCTTCCGACCAGCAAGAAGCAGGAATAATCCAAGCCTGGGCTGAAGATGACCTATATCTAAGCTTTACCTGTGCTCGATATATGCTGCTGCGGGCATCAGCTAGGACCGTATGCAGGGTGTCAACATACACAGCACGAATACGGCTTTCTTCCTTATAGCCTACGATGACGGCGTTGCGCTCTACGTCCTTTCCAATGACATATAAAGGCTTTGGAGCGGCAATTCCTATACCCTTGCGCTGCCCTATGGTGTAGCGGTGAAGCCCCTGATGACGCCCGAGAACACGATTATCCGACGAGAGAATGTCACCTGGTTTCGCAGCAATATTTCGCTCATCTAAGAAGTCTTCATACTTACCTGCAATAAAACAGATGTCCTGACTTTCTGCCTTTTGCGCACAGGGAAGCCCTGCGTCAGCTGCAATGCTACGAATTGTTGTTTTTTCTAAATCAGCCAGAGGGAAGATGAGGCGGGAGAGCTGATTGGCGGAGAGCTGAGAGAGCATATAGCTTTGATCTTTATTAGTGTCAGCTGCTGCTTCTATGCAAAGCTCCCCCGTTTCTGTTGTTACAACATGGGCATAATGGCCGGTTGCAACCCAATCACAACCTGCCTCATCAGCAGCCTGTATTAAAGTTGGAATTTTGCAACATTTATTACACATAACACAGGGGCTAGGCGTTTCTCCGCACTCATAGCTTTTTACAAAATAATCAATGACATTTTGCTCAAAGAGGTCTTGGGCATTGATGGTGGTATGCGGAATGCCCAAAATCGCTGCAACTTCTGCAGCGTCCTTAGCTGCCTGATAGGCAGACTCATCTCGAGTAAACAGGGCGGTACAGCCCTGAACTTCGTAACCTTCTTGCATAAGTAGATACGCAGCAACAGAGCTATCTACGCCACCACTCATGCCAAGCATGACCTTAGTATTCATATATATCCTGACACATTTGTCGAAGTACTATTCTTGTCTTAATCTATTCCATCCTATAAGACTTGCGCACTACGGACTAGTAAGAAGCCATAAGGAGAAGTAAATAAGGATAGTTTTACCATAAAAAAGACCCCCTGCAAGCAGGGGGTCTTGAATATCTAAAAGATATGACTATTCAGCGTCTTCAGCTACTTCAGCAGTCTCTGCAGGAGCTTCGATTTCCTCTACAGGAATGTCGATGTTGAGCTCTTCAGCAGCAGCCTTCATAGACAAGGAGATGCGACGACGGTCGGAATTGATTTCCATAACCTTAACCTTAACTTCGTCGCCAACCTTAACTACCTGAGCAGGAGTTTCGATGTGCTTGATAGACATTTCAGAAATGTGTACCAAACCTTCTACGCTCTCGCCCAAGGCGATGAATGCACCGAAAGGAACAATCTTGGTTACTTTGCCGTCAGCAATAGCACCAACTGGGAAGGACTCTACGAGCTTAACCCATGGATCTTCGGTGGTCTGCTTCAAGCCCAAGGAAATGCGTTCGCGCTGCAAGTCAACGTCGAGTACTTCAACCTCAACTTCGTCGCCAACTTTAACAACCTCGGAAGGATGGTTTACGTGGCTCCAAGAGAGCTCGGAGATGTGAACCAAACCGTCGATGCCGCCCAAGTCAACAAAGGCACCAAAGTCAACGATGGAAGATACGTTGCCCTTCAAGCGCATGCCCTTAGAGAGCTTCTGAAGAATTTCAGCACGCTCGTTCTTGCGGCCTTCTTCGAGGAGGATACGGCGAGAAAGAACAACATTGTTGCGGTTGCGATCCATCTCGATAACGCGAGCTTCGATTTCGGTACCCATGTAAGCGTCCAAATCTTTCACGCGACGAAGGTCTACCAAAGATGCTGGCAAGAAGCCACGGAGACCGATGTCCAAAATCAAGCCACCCTTAACAACTTCGATAACTTCACCGGTAACGATTTCGCCAGCTTTGAACTTATCTTCAACGCTGATCCAAGCACGTTCGTATTCAGCACGCTTCTTGGAAAGAATCAAGCGACCGTCTTTGTCTTCCTTCTGAAGAACCAAAGCTTCGATCTTGTCGCCAAGATTTACGATGTCTGCAGGGTTTGCATCCTTGCGGATGGACAATTCACGAGAAGGAATAACGCCTTCGCTCTTGAATCCGATGTCTACGAGAACTTCGTCATGTTCAATCTTAACAACGGTGCCATCAACCAGGTCACCCTCGTCAAAGTTAGTCAAAGTTCCGTCGATCATCTGATTCATAGCCTCATCGGAAATGTCTTCAAAATCAATGACAGACGTGTTTTTGATTTCGGTCAAAACGGACCCCTTTCAAAAATGTAATCAGGGACCCTTCGTCATGAATGCTCGCTACATATCCATGTTCGCACATACGTTATAAACAAATGTTGCAACAAACATGTCTCGGGGGCCAATACTCTTCGTGCTCACACCCTTCAGTGCAAGCTTTTTTAGTATAACATACCGTTATTTTTTGTCCTGCCGTAATTACATTAAAAAGCTGTTACGGACGGCATTTTTTAGCAATTTTACACAGGTTTTTTGCTGTAGGCGCCAGGTAAGCTTATGCTTGAGAAAAACGCCTTAGCTAAGAGGCTTATACAGCTTGCGACTCAAGAGCGCTTAGTACTCGTTTTGCAATGCTTGCGCCATCGAGACCAGTAAACTCAAAGAGCTCGGCTACACTTCCCTGCTCAACAAAGCTGTCTTCAATGCCTAGGTTGATCACAGGCGTTTTCGAAGCCTGTTGTGCCGCAAAGGCAGAAATTGCTTGTCCGACACCGCCGTCAATTACGCCTTCTTCAAGGGTGAGCACAAGACGCGTGTCTAAGGCAGCCTGGACAGCAGCCTTGTCAAAGGGCTTGACCCAGCGCATGTCCACAACACGAGCCTCTATGCCTTCCTTATGTAAAAGCTCAGCAGCCACAAGGGACTCTTGGACCATGCGTCCAAAGGCTAGCAGGGCTACATCTTTGCCTGGGCGTACTTGCCTGCTAAGACCTGGCTGCCATGAACACGGCTGCTCAGGAAGACTTGCTCCTGTGCCTGTACCTCGCGGATAGCGAATGGCAACAGGACCATCGAGCCCAAGGGCTGTATGCAGGGCATGAACAAGCTCAGCTTCATTAGAAGGGGCGAGCATATGCATATGAGGAATCATACGCATGTAGGCAATATCAAAAATGCCATGGTGTGTTGATCCATCGTCACCAACAAGACCAGCCCTGTCCAAGGCAAAGACCACAGAGTGATCAGGAAGAGCTGTATCAATGACAATCTGGTCAAAGGCGCGCTGCTCAAATGTGGAATAAATAGCTACAACAGGCTTTAAACCTCCCTGAGCAAGGCCGCTCGCAAAGGCTGTGGCGTGCTCTTCGGCAATACCCACATCAAAACAACGCGTCGGATAGGCCTGAGCGAAGGCATCAAGGCCGGTACCACCCTTCATCGCAGCAGTTATGGCACAAATACGCTTATCCTTTTCGGCTTCATCAAGCAAAGCATCAGAAAATACCTGGGTATAACTTTTGCCCTGTGATGTTTTTAGAGACTTGCCTGTTGAAAGCTCAAAAGGACCTACGCCATGGAAACTTTCTGGATCGCGCTCAGCAGGTAGGTAGCCATGTCCCTTTTGTGTAACAACATGCACAAGAACAGGACCCTTAACTGCCAAGGCCTGGGCTATGGCATGGCGCAGGGCAGAAATATTATGGCCATCAACAGGAGCAGTGCATAAAATATTCAACTGCTCAAAAACCATGGTTTCTGGCACGATAAACTGCTTAAAGGATTCCTTAGCGGTACGTCCCCAATCAACTATGCTCTGACCGAGAGCTCCTGATTGCTCAAGGCGCTCTTGCACCTTGTCACGGGTCGTACGATATTCATTACTTGCTCGCAGGTCACTTAGGTGATTTACCAAAGCACCCACATTGGGAGAAATTGACATAGTATTGTCATTTAAGATAATCACCATGTCCGTTTGATCTTGGCCTATATGATTGAGAGCTTCAAAGGCCATGCCGCCCGACAGGGCAGCATCTCCAATAAGAGCTACTACCTTTTGATCTCCGCCCGATATGTCGCGTGCCTTAGCAAGACCCGCTGCAACAGACAAAGAATCCGAAGCATGACCTGACGGATGCTTATCATGAGGACTTTCGTGTGTGCGCGTAAATCCAGAAATACCATCGAGCTGACGCAGGCTCGAAAATGCATCCAGTCGACCCGTGACAAGCTTGTGGGCATAGGCCTGGTGTCCTACGTCAAAGACAAAATGATCATGGGGAGATGAAATGAGGGAATGAACTGCCAAGATAATTTCTACAGCACCAAGGCTTGAGCCAAGGTGGCCGCCCGTGCGGGATGTCGTGAGAAGAATTTCTTCTCGTATTTCCGCAGCAAGAATGGCAAGCTCTTCATCAGTAAGCACATGCAAGGCTTGCGGCCCCGCTACGGCATCTAATATACGGTTTCTCATATAGACATCCTTAGGCAATATCTTCATTGAGGTTTTGCGTAGCCTCGAGACTCAAGCCTACAGCTTCCTCATATAAAGATAGAACATCCTCAAGGGAGCAATCTTCACAATCAACAATCTCAACAATCTCATCAAGACGTGCCTTAATGGCATCAAGAGATTTTTTTTCGGGTTCAGCTGTCATGGGGTTCCTTTACAAATAGAAGCGCATGCTATGCGACAAAAAAGCGGCATGAAAACAGGTGCTTCATGCCGCTTAACAGAATATATCATACGAATAGCTTTATGCTGAATTGTAGGGATAGGCACTAAGAGTACCCATACATCACTACAAGACAGAAATACTACAAGCAGTCCATGCTCTAGCCAGGGTCTAGAAGGGCTTGTATTACTCTGTCGTTTCCACGTCTTCACGTGGCTGATCTTCTACAGCCTCTTCTTCTACACAAGAAGTCGTTTGTATTTCACACCCTGCATCTAGCACTTCTTCTGCAGCTGCATCAGAAGGTTCAGCAGGAATTTCAGGAAGAGGTTCACCCTGCTCAACATGACGAGCGATCCTGCCCAAG
>RCNH01000079.1_pt1 | contig 54295 bp, 57 predicted proteins | sample 2041161 | NCBI WGS metagenome assembly RCNH01 (sample SAMN09708215, study PRJNA481090) | Feces metagenome, whole genome shotgun sequencing project. | biome: feces | host: Leptonychotes weddellii | place: Antarctica: Sion Island | collected 2010-03-01 | reverse complement strand
CGTAAATATAAAACAGCATATCGACTATCTTCTCCTCTTATGATATAATGGGAAAATATCATAAGGGGGGATTTTTTGCATATGGATAAAGAAAATACGGGGAAAATCCCTCTTACGGTGGGCCTGCTGGCCCATGTGGATGCGGGAAAAACCACCCTGTCCGAGGCCATGCTGTACCGTGCAGGCTCCATCAGAAAGCTGGGCAGAGTGGACCACGGCAGTGCCTGTCTGGACACCCATGAGCTGGAACGGAGCCGGGGTATCACCATTTTTTCCAGCTGCGCCTATATGCAGTGGGGCAGTCTCAGGGCATCGGTTCTGGATACTCCGGGACATGTGGACTTTTCCACAGAGACGGAACGGACCTTGCAGGTTTTGGACTATGCCATTATGGTCATCAGCGGCACCGATGGGGTCCAGGCCCACACCGCAACGCTGTGGGAGCTTTTGCGGCAGTACCATGTGCCGACCTTCCTCTTCGTGAATAAAATGGATTTGCCCGGGCCGGGAGAAGAGGCCATTATGGAGGACCTGCGGAAAAATCTTTCCCCCGGCTGTGTCAGCTTCAGCCAGGATGTGCAGGCCATGTATGAGGAGGCCGCCACCGCAGAGGAGGAGGCACTGGAGGAATATCTGGACCGGGAAACTCTTTCCGGGGAGACCCTTCGCCGGCTGATTCGGAAGGAAACGCTCTTTCCCTGCTTCTTTGGTTCCGCCCTCAAATTAGAGGGTGTGGAAGAATTTTTGCAGGGACTTGAGAATCTGACGGAGGAAATGCCCCACAGAGAGGAATTTTCCGCAAAGGTTTATAAGATTTCCAGAGACCCCCAAGGGGTGCGCCTGACCTGGATGAAGGTCACAGGGGGGACCTTGCAGGTTCGTGCCCCCATTTCCTACACCCTGCCGGACGGGGAGAAGGTGGAGGAAAAGGCCAAGGAGCTGCGCCGCTATCAGGGCGACCGCTATCTCCAGCTGGATGAGGCGGAGCCGGGAACCATTGTGGCAGTGGTGGGCCTGTCCGGCACCAGACCGGGACAGGGCCTGGGGCTGGAGCCGGACGGAACGCTGCCCAAGCTGGAGCCTGTGATGACCTTTGGGCTGGAACTGCCTCAGGGAGAAGACCCGGCCCGGATCATGCCCAAATTCCGGGAGCTTTGCGAGGAAGACCCCCAGCTGTCCATTGTCTGGGACCAGCGGCTTCAGCAGATTCAGGCCAGACTCATGGGAAAAGTCCAGTCTGAGGTCCTCAAAAGCGTGATGATGCAGCGCTTCGGGGTGGAAATTCAAATCGGTGCAGGCCGGGTCCTTTATAAGGAGACCATAGAAGCCCCCGCAGAGGGTGTGGGCCACTATGAACCCCTGCGGCATTATGCCGAAGTGCATCTTCTTCTGGAACCCCTGCCCAGAGGAAGCGGTCTGGAATTCGGGGTCAGCTGCAAGGAAGATCAGCTGGACCGGAACTGGCAGAGACTGATTCTGTGTCACCTCATGGAAAAGACCCATCTGGGCGTCCTCACCGGGTCGCCCATTACGGATATGCGGCTGACTTTGGTTTCCGGTCGTGCCCATGTGAAGCATACAGAGGGCGGCGACTTCCGGCAGGCCACCTATCGGGCCGTGAGACAGGGCCTTATGGGGGCCAAAAGCGTGCTGCTGGAGCCTTGCTATCAGCTCCGGCTCACGGTTCCTCTGGCCCAGGTGGGACGGGCCATGCAGGATTTGCAGCTCATGGGGGCCAAGACAGAACAGACTCAGGTGGGAGATACGGCCCTGTTTACGGGAACTGTGCCCGTTGCAAAACTGGGGGATTATGCCCAGCAGGTGGCTTCCTACACCCACGGGCAGGGCAGACTCTTCTGCCGTCCCGGCGGCTATGTGGTGTGCAAGGAGGCCCAGCAGGTCATAGAAGCCATGGACTATGACCCGGAGGCCGATCTGGACAACACCCCGGACTCCGTATTCTGCGCCCACGGTGCGGGATTCCATGTGAAATGGAATGAAGTTCCCCAATATATGCACCTGCCCGCCCTTCTGGCTCCCAGACCCCAGCCCAGAGCGGAACGGCCCAGGGCAAGCAATGAGGATTTGGAACTGGAAAAGATCATGGAGCGGGAGTTCGGCCCCATCAAACGGCCTGCCTATACGCCTCCCAAGGTTCATTCCTCTCCCATTACAGCCCCGGCCCCTATTCCCAGAAAGGAATATCTGCTGGTGGACGGCTACAACATCCTCTTTGCATGGCCGGAGCTGAAAGAGCTGGCCCGGGAGGATCTGGAGGAGGCCAGAAAGCGGCTCATGGACATTCTGAGCAACTACTGCGGCTTTTCCCACCGGGAAGTGGTGCTGATTTTTGACGGCTACCGGGTCAAGGGCAGCAGGGGAGAACGGTTCTTATATCACAACCTATTGGTGATCTACACCAAGGAAAACGAGACCGCAGACGCCTATATTGAGGCACTGGCCCTGTCCATTGGCAGAAATGAACGGGTCTATGTGGCCACCTCTGACAATCTGGTGCGGCTGTCGGCCTTCCGCAGCGGCATTTTGCGGGTGTCCGCTCTGGAATTGCAGGCTCAGGTGGAGTCCTGCAAAAAAGAGATGCAGACCTATCTGAAAAAACAGTCCGCTGAGGACCGGTACAAAGAGCAGGAGGCCAGAAATCAGGCATGGAGCCGGATGCTCAAGGACCTGAAGCTTCCCGAAAACTAAATGGATAAAACGCCTTCTCTGCTGAAAAAGCGCAGAGAAGGCGTTCTTTTTATGTTCTAAGCCTCCGATACGGCAGGGGGAAGCTGCTGCTTCATCTCATGGACAGCCGCCTCCAGCAGGGGCCGAAGCTCCTCCGGGTCCGTGGGAATGCCCTGCTTCGTCAGAAGCGCAGAGGCCTCCACCAGAGCCTTTTCGTACTTTGCAGGGCCGTCCAGGTCCCAATAGACCTGCTGGACAAAGCGCACCACGGTGCCTGCCACCTGCTCCTTGGTCTCAGTGTCCAGAAACCGCTTGGCCATGGTCTTTAGCGCAATTCCCAGATAGCCGAACAGTGCGCTCAGCAGAGCCGCCAGAAGCTCCAGACCGTACTGCTCCAGAAATTCTCCAAACATGTCCTTACCTCCTTATTCGTGACGGGTTTTATTGAGTTCCTCCAGATCGTCAATCCGGTGGTTGATAACCTTGATCTGCTCTTCCAGCACCGGCATCCGACGGGCAAAGCCGTTGTGCTCCCGAACCTCCCGGGCCAGCTCCTCCAGCTTCGTCTCGGTGACGGCCTGGGTCTTTTCCAGACCGTGCTGGATGCGGCGATTGCCGGAAACATTGGTGAAAATCACACCAAAAAGAGCAAGACCACCGGTAATCAGGGCGGTCCAAATGCTCTCCATTGTAATCGCCTCTTTCCTAGAAAATCCCCAGCCGGTCCAGAATCACCAGAGTCCGCATGAGATCATAGCTCAGATTCAGGCCGGTTCCGGTGCCCTGGAGCGCCCCGGCGGCTACCAGCTTGTCAATGGTGGCCCTGGCCCAATGGGGAATGGCCTCCGGCGCTTTCAGCCCCTTTGCCACATCCCGGCGGAAGTCGTCCATGGTCTTGCCCTGACGGCTGAACCAGTGGCCTACATCGCTGTGATTGGAGGCAATGCCCAGACTGTGACCCTCGGCATGGTCGATGAGTACGCCGGGGGCCTCCGGGTCCAGGTGAAACTTCCGGCACAGATCAATGCAGACCTCCGTGGCCAGCTGGTAGACCTGGTGAAAATAGGCGGAGTTTTCCAGATTGTCCTCGCACAGCTCAATGGAGATGTGGGTGTCGTTGCCGCTGCTGCCGCAGTGCCAGCCCCGCATTTCCCAGGGAAGGGTCTGATAGCACTGGACAGAGCCGTTTTCGGTCTTGCCGATGAAGGCGTGGACGCAGACATCCAGATCGGGATGGTTCCAGTGGTTGTCATAGATGTTTTCCCCCAGAATCCCGTCGTCAGGGCCGACATAACGGCACAGATTGGGGTTGTTGGCACCGGTGGAATGGAGCATAATGCCCCGGGGAGTCATGGGAACCCCACGCTTGTAGCAGTCGTTATTCGTCAGCAGTAAGGTATTCATAGCAGTTCCTCCTTCTGAACCTCTTTGACATAAAGACCAATCAGGTCTTTGAGGGAATGGTATACGGGCTGTCCCGTGTTGCGGATGCACAGATACAGAATTTTATCCTGACTGTAGCACAGACCCTCTTTGAGGGTCAGGCCGCCGCAGTAGGGAATGGGGTCGGTGCAGGTGCCCAGATGGTCTTCCACCACCTCCTCCCAGAGAGCCGGTGTTTTGTCCGGCTCCCAGCCCTTTTGGGGCACATGGGCCTGCCGGCAGCGGTAGACCCGGCCTTCATATTGCACCTTGAAGCCTACCTCACAGGGGTTATTCCGGCCCCAGCGGGGATACAGCCGCCAGAGCACCGGACAGAGCCGGTCCTCCAGAGACTGGACGGCAGATTCAATATAGGCCCGATAAAAAAGTGCTTCCTGTCTGGTCATTGATTTCCTCCTAACAAAATTTCCATGGCCTCCCGGTTGGAGATCTCCTGATCCACACAGACCGGAAGATCATATACTTCCCAGGTCAGGTCCTCTTTGAGCCGATAGCCCTTTCCCTGGGGCGCTGCCGGACGGGCCATCAGGCAGGCCAGCAGCTCCTCATATTGGGCCTGAGAAATCTCCTGCTGGCCCAGTCCGGTGGAAATGGACAGGATATATCCATTTTGAGTGGTTTTGAACCAGGTCATTTCTACACCCCCCATACAAGCGTATAGTTATAGGTGATTCCGGGGTCCAGCTCTCTGGGCAGGCCCAGATAAAACCCGTTGGGCCACATGGAAACCGACAGCTTCCCGGTGCCGCCGGGGTCTGTGCCGGAGACCGTAAGGGGATTATAGGCGCATTCAAAGTTGGAGCCGTCCATGCAGCTGAGGCTTAACATGGGATTGCTGTATATGGTGGCGGGCTGGTTTCCGGGGCCATAGGAGATGTCCGTGCCTTGAGGGGAGACGGTGGGCACATAGAGCTGCACCTGATACACCGATTCACCGGAGGAAGTGGGGAACTTTGTCCCCTTGGGAGACAGAAAAAAGCAGAAGGGCTTCAGTTCTCCAAAATTGTGGACCAGTTTCAGGATCACGGGCTGGCCTCCGCTGTCTGCCACGGTATACTGTCCTTCGTGGATGGTGACGGAGCTACCGTCTCCATAGCCCTTTACCAGCGCCTTTATGGCACTGTGCAGATCGGGATGGCTCTGGCCTGTGGTGTTCTCGGCAATGCGGATGAGATTTTGAAGCTTTTGTATCACAGAGGCTGCGGTAGCCATTACGCATCCCCTCCAATCAGCCGGTCCATAACATTGACAGAGCTTGCAAGCAGGGCCTGCACATAGCCTCTGCTGACGGCGTCGGTGTCCTCCTGGGGGGCAGCCAGAGAGCCGATGCGGATGGACTGCGCCCCGGTGCCCAGACGGAGGGTGCCGTCCCGGTCCGGTTCGGCAGTGAGCCGGAGGCGGTCGGTTCCCGTGGGGGTCTGGAACCGGAGACCGCTTCCCTTCAGACACAGGTCCCGGTCCAGATTGCCGTCAAAGGTGCAGTCGGCACCGTTCTGGACGGTGTAGCTCCAGGTGGTGCCGTCGGTATAGGTGACGGTGTAGGTGTCGATCTTTCCCGCAGTGCCGGTTTTGGCGATGCTGCGGATGCCCCGGTTTTTTATGGGGCCTACATTCTGGGTGGCACCATCGGTATAGACCAGAATCAGATGGTCCTCCTCCACACGGGCCTGGGACAGACCCCGGCCCCGGACAGAGCCTGCATTCTGAGAGGTTCCGTCAGAAAAGGACAGAACCAGATCATCGCCCTGAACCTGCGCCTGCGTAATGCCCCGGCCTGCCACGGTGCCCACATCCTTTCTGACTCCGTCGGAAAAGGTAAGCACCAGCCGTCCGGACTGCACGGCTGCATTTGTAATTCCCCGCCCGGCTACAAGGCCCAGATCCAGCTCGGTTCCGTCTGTGAGGGTCACAAACAGATGACCGTTTTTTACCTGTACCTGTGCAATGCCTCGCTGGATGACACCCTTAACACTTGCTGTAATATTCATTGGTTCACCTCACAATCAATGGTTGATCTTTTACCACGGTGGTCCACTGACCGTCGTGGCAGACCCGGATGCGGTAGTGGTACCGTCCCCGGGGAAGGTCTCCCCGCAGAGGCAGGGAGATATGGTGGCTTCGCTCCTCCTTGCGGGTGAGCACCACCTGCCGGGAACGGTTGTACAGGGTCAGCTCCGCCACCTCGCCGGAGGCCGGAAGGACCGGGGTCCCGTCCTGGTCGCAAAGCTCCAGGGTGAAGCTGACCACGCCTGTATCTCCGGCGCAGCACAGAATTTCACCGGATTCTATGCAGGGAGACAGGCCGGAGGCTGGAATATTGGGGCAATCCATGGGGATTTCATCTCCTTTCTAAATGAAAATAGTCAAATTGGTACCCATGCGGGAATATGCGGGGCTGTTTCCGCCCATAGCAGGAAACAGCCCCGGTTTTTTAATAAGGCAGATCCACCCGGTCCTTCGGGCGGTAAGGGGCCTTGGGAGCGTCCTTTTTCTTTTCGGATTCCAGCTCGGCAAGGATGCGGTTGAATTCCTCCAGAGCCTCCCAGGGATAGCCCTCAGCCTTGAGGAACCGCCAGCGGTTTGTAGTACCGCCGCCCCGCTTCACCCATTCCTTTGCCAGTACATACAGATAGGGGTCAGAGCCGGGGCTGAAGGTTTTGGGGCTTTTGCCGGAGCTGCGGCCTGCACTGCCGCGGCCTGCACTGCTGCGGCCCGTGCTGCTGCGGCCTGCGGTGGCTGTTGCGGCTGCGGCGGCTGCTGCGGCCTTTCTGGCCTGCTCCTGCTGCCAGCGGGATTCGTCCCGGTTAAATTCCTCCTGCCACTGGGACTGGTCCCGGTTGAATTCCTCCTGCCACTGCTGCTGCTGACGGTCAAATTCCTTCTGCCAGTTTTCCTGCTCCTGCTTCCGGTTCTCTTCCTGCAGGGCCAGATCGTATTCCTTCAGCCAGCTGTTATAGGCATCCTGCCAGCGGGAATAGTCCTGGGACTCCTCTCTGGCCTTCAGATTGTACAGGTCCAGAAGATCCTGACCCTCCCGGTCATAGACACCCCGGGCCTGGGCGTACAGATCGGGAACCAGCTGATTGAGCTGCTCCAGATAGGCGTTATAGGCCTGCTGGCCCACATTCTGGCTGTAGGAGGTGCCATAGCCGCCGGTGAGGCCTGCGGCCTTTCCCTGGGTGTCCTCCATGGCCTGACGGCCCAGATTTACATATTGGTTTTTATACTGCTGATACAGGGAATTCTCGTCCAGATCAAAGGTAAAGGGCTTTCGGGTGGTGATCTGTTCATAGATGTCATCCAGCTCTTTCTTGTGTTTGGACTGATATTCCTGAGGTTTTTTCTTAGTTTCCATCACAATCCTCCCGATTCAGTTGTGCTATGAGCAGAAACAGATACCGATACAGAGCCTGCACCTGTTCCTGTGTGGTGCCCTGAGGCCGTGGAGGCTGAGGCAGGACATTCATGGGGTATCACTTCCTTTTTCGTAAACTCTGGTGAGGGTGTAGATCTCCACCTGTCCCCGGCCTTGGAGCCGGAGCCGCAGATGGTCACACCGCCGGGGAAAAATGACCACCTGACTGGTGGTAAGGCTGCCGTCGCCCTCCACATGGCCCACATGGTGCCATACCTCCCGGTCATCATAGGAGACGAGCACATCGGCCCAGGCACCGGGGCCGGGCCGGAGCCGGAGAAGGAGCCGCCGGAGAAACTGCCGCTGTTCAGAGGCAAGCTCCAAGGCTCCCGATTCCGCCCACCAGGACACAGGCTCCTGTCCGGCCTCCACCTGCCAGATGCTGTCCGGGGTGGAAAACACCAGGGTGTTGGTGTCTCCGGCAAAGTGGCAGATGGGAGGGCCGTCCTCCCGGTGCCAGATTCCCAGAGCGGTGTCAAAGACATACAGCCCGTCGGAAAGGGACAGATACAGCTTTTCTCCCAGAGCACCGGCAAGGGCCTTGGTGCAGGACAGAGGGCCAAGGGCCTGAGAGACGGTTTTGGGATAGGAGCCGTCATAGGCCACCACTTCTCTTCCGGTGCAGTAATACAGCACCTCCTGACACACAGCCAGAGAGTCGGGCACAGGGCCACGGCAGCCGGTGACGGAGATCTGATGGGCACCGGAAGTGGAAGGATACACCGTTTCCATGCAGTTGGCCTTGAAGAAGGTGGGCCGTCCCTGATAGGTGACGGCTCCGGTCCAGGGGCCCTGCGAGCCACGGGAGGCCACATAGCTGTCGGTGGACAGGCCCTCAAATTTGTTCCAGTTTTTGAAATCGCCCAGGGCACAGGCATAGATTTCATTGACCAGACTGCCGTCCTCATGGGAAGGGCCGTAGCGGCAGCCCCACAGACGGTTTCCGGCCTCCACCACATAGTCCAGCTGGGGACATTCCCGGATGATTCGCACCACCCCCTGGTTCTGTGTCGTGGTGCGGGGCAGAATCCCCGGCACAATGAGAAAGCTTTCTCCCACCTCAGTGAGGGTACACTGGGTGTTGATGACAGACCCCTCCGGGGGCATCAGTCCCACCAGTGAGACCCCGTCCCCTCTGGAAAACCGGTGCCCGATCTGATCGGCACTGAGCTTTACAAAGGTGTCCGGGATGGAGTTCCAGGCCTTGAGGCCGGAATCCCACTGCTTGAGACAGAGTGTGCCGCTGTCATCCAGCCAGAGGGTGCCCCCCTGGGGATTTTCGGGGGCCTCCTTCCGGGGAGTCACATTGTAGGGCGTTCCGTCCCGGCTGCAAAGCTCCATGGTGAGGTCATGCTTGCCGGTGGAAATGCCGATGAAATTGTCCACCAGACCATAGTCCTCCGGGTCGGCAGTGTTGAGATAGGAAGGGGACATATGAACCCCCAGATGGAAAAACAGAAGATAGGAGCCCATGGACAGAATGGTGATTTCATCGTCTCCGCCGATGGTCAGGGGGTGCGTCTGCCCGTTGACCACAATGCGGTTGTGGGTCACATAGACCGGGCCGTTGAGCCAGCCCAGTCCCCGGAGCTTCTGCCCCTCCACCAGCATGGCTCTGCTTTTTCTGGGACAGAGCAGGGGATAGCGGTGGGAGGAGAGATTCTCCTCCCCCTGCATCTCTCCCTCCCCGATGCGGCTGGCCCGGTTCAGCCCTCCGAAGGCCTGGAGGGTTTTCCGATATTCCGGGGGTACCGTCAGCTTGGGATAGAACATGGCGTTCCTCCTTTCTTTCAGAATAGTTTCAGAGTGCCTGCCCCCTTGGGGAGGCAGGAGCGATTGACGGCATCCATATAGGTGAGCAGGGCATTGTGGTACTGGGCGGCGGCATTGTTGCACAGCAGGGTTTCTCCCAGCACCTCTGCGGTCTTCATTTCCAGATAGGGCACATACATGGTGTCATAGGGAAAGGGGACCATAAGGGGGGTGGAAAGACTGGTATTTTCATCATAGGGGGTGAAAAAGGTATCATCTGCCATATAATGGGTTTCCAGAATCTCCCTGTGCATGGCCCCGTCCAGATGGGACAGCCACTGCACCAGCACCGCCGCCGGAACCACGGCACCAAAGCGGTGCTGAGAGGCCGTGATCGCTTCGCCGATGGTCATTTAATCACCTCAATCCTGACTGTTTTCCTGCAGGAAGGCGTCGTTTTTCTCCTGGGCGGCCCGGGCGTTTTCCAGGACCTCTGCCACGGCGTCCTCCACCTGCACCTCTATGCCACGCTGGATGCGCCAGCCCTGGCCGTTGACTCCTACAAAAATATCTGCTTCCTGACCCTTCTGGGCTCTGGGCAAAAATACGGTTTTCATGGTTTCATACCTCCTTAGTTGGCTTCGTCTACAGAAGAGAAGGAAGAGCCGCTTTCGACTCGCACCATTCTTTCCTGATAGAGAATCTGGGTTGCGGACTCGAACTTATAGCCCACGGTGGAGAACTGATTCAGAGGGCCGCCCACCTGGGACTTGTCCTTGATAATCATTTCCAGGCCCATGCCCTCAGGGTCTACCACGCCGAAGGCGTTCTTGCCGAAGAACAGGGTGGCATAGACCATGGCACCGCCGGAGCCGCCGGCCATGACAGGGGCCTCTGTGGACTCGATGAAGCGGCAGCCACGGAGCTGACCGATCTCGCCCTTGAAAATGTCGGTGACGGCGGCATACTTGTGGGCCTCCACCCACTCCTGGCTGGCGGTGAGGTCATAGGCAACGGAAGGATGGATGACGGCTACATACCACTTGCCGTCAAACTTGGGGGCCTTGCACTTTTTCAGCCAGGTCACGGCCTTATGAACCACATCGGGGGTCAGCTTGCATTCGGCGGTGAGGGCACCACGGGAGGTGTTGGGGGTGCTGCCCTTGGGGGCATACATTACATTGGTGCCGGTGAGCAGCACATTGCGGACCAGGGTATCGGCGGTAGCACCTGCGGCGGCACCCATTTCCTCGGTGGCACCCAGAATGATGGGGTCCACGGCGTGGAGGTCCAGCTGGTCGGAAATAGAGGTGTAGTCACCGAACTGCTGGACTTCCACAGAGGTGGAGGTCATGCCGAACTGCTTGCCGGTGGGAATGACGGCCTCCACCAGAGGGGTCAGGGCCTTTTCAAAGGTGTTGAACTTTCTCCACTGGACGGTCTTGCCGTGGTTCCGGGGGAGAATCTGCTTTTTGCCCAGCTGGGTGAATACCAGCTGAGGACGGGAGTTTTCCAGCAGCTCCGTGTCGTAATAGGTCTTCATGGTGGGGCTCATGTTGCTGTTGGTGGTTGTGGAGCCCTTGTAGGCATCGGAGGTGCCGGTGGTGGTGTTGACCATGGTGCCGCCTTCGGCAAAGAGCTGCAGATCCAGAATATCGTTCATCATATACATTCTCCTTTTCATGTGTGACGGTTTGGTTTATGGACGGATGCGGGGGAGCCTTTGAGGGGTGCGGTGGAAATCAAGAGCCGGAACCCCTCTCGGGCAAAATCCAGAGATTTTTTTACAGTGTGGATATTCCTCCTTCCAAGATGGACATTCCTCCTTTCAGCGGGGCGTTCCCCCTTTCAGTGCGGGCATTCCCCCTTTCAAGGCGGGCGGGGCTAAAAGATGACCCGCTCGCCCCGCATGGCCCGGTTGCGGTAGTCCTCCCGCTGCTGCTGGGTAAAATAGCGGGGGTCCCGGACATACACGGCACCCTGCGGGCCTCCCAGGGCACCTTCTCTGGGCCGCAGACTGCCGGATTGCAGAGCCTGGGTCATTTCCATAGCAGTCTGCCGGGCAACCTGGGCCATGGCCCTGCCGATCAGCTCCCGCAGATGCACCATTTCATAGGCGGTTTCTACAGGAAAGCCTGCGGCAATGAGCCGGCCGAACACCGGGTTTTTCATTTCCTCCACCAGATTCATCTGAGGAAACCGCTTCTGTGCCTGCTGAAACTGGCGGTATACCCGGTCCCAGGTGTGGGCCTCCTGCGCTGCTTCCTCCTGCTTTTCGGTGGATTCCTCCTTCTGGGGTTCTTCCTTCTGCGCTTCGGAAGGCTCCTGCTTTTCAGCGGCTTCCTCCTTGGGTGCTTCGGTGCCTTCCGCAGATTCCGTCTGGGAGCGGGCTTCTTCTTCTGCCTGCTTACGCATCCGGGCCAGCATTTCCCTGTCCGGCTCTCTGCAAATCTTGGAGGGGTTCTTTTTGTTCATAGGTAACTCCTTTCTTCCCTTGGGTCATGGAAATTTCGGCAGGGTAGATGCGGGAAAGTAATTCTAATCCTGCCGCCACAAAGGACACTGCCTGCCGGGAAATATATCCCGGCTTGCCCACAATGTGGGCGTAGCCCGATTCTAAAACAGCGGTTTCCAGACATTCCGCCTGCCGCAGCCGTGCCGCCATGGCACACACCAGCATACTCACCGCCGCACAGACCAGATCCTGCCCCTTGGGGGCCACCCCTGCATGGCCCCGCAGCTCCACCTCATAGGTGGTACAGGTTCCCTCAATCATCGGGGCTTGGCACCGTCCCGGGCCTGGGCTCTGGCTCTGGACAGATAGGCAGGCTCTTTTCGGGGCGGCTGGGAGAGGACGGCCTTTCCGGGAGGCAGCGGAGCGGGCAGAGGCAGGGTGTTTTTCTCCACCATCTCCAGCAGCTTTTCCTTTCCCTTGAAGTCCATCATCTGCAAAAGACCCCTGGCAGCGGCGGCGTTCTGGGGCTGGAAAACGCCCAGCTGATAGAGCTGAATGGCCAGCTGATTGGCACTTTCTCTGGAATAGGGGCTTTCGGCCTGAATCTGTACTTCAATGTCAAATACGGGAACTCTGGCACCCATGGAAAGGGACTGGGGCCGCAGATGGGCGTTGGAATACTGGCAGAAGCGGAGTCCATCCTCTCCCATAATGCGGAAGGTCCGGGGTACATCATAAAACTGCCGGATCAGCTCAATGCAAAGCTCGATGACATGGCGGAAGGTGCGGTAAGAGCCTGCGATCATGTCCCGGCTCAGGCCGTTTCCTGCCTCCTGCAAGGCCACGATGGCAGAGGCCGCCGTGACGGAGGTCGCACCGCCGTTGTTGATATCCCGGTTGCCGGAAACCTCCTTGATCTCATTGATCTTCATTTGCATATATTCCACGGCATTTCCCGGCATGGGGCTGGTCTGGATCTGAAGGATGCTGTCTGCATCCACCCGGCCCTGCACATGGACAAATTTCTTGGTCAGGTCTGCATATTCCTCTTCGTTAATGCCGCCGTCGGCTCTCACGAACCACCGGGGGGTGGAGGCTGCCACAGCGGACTGGACAAAGCAGTTGTTGAGAATGTCCACGATTTTCTGGGGGTCTTTACACAGGTCTACATAGCCGTATCCGCAGCCGGGATAGCCTTCCTCCGGGAACAGAGGGTCAAAGAGGAAGGGGTAGAGGCCGTGGTCATACAGGCCCCGCTCACACAGCAGAGGGTCCTCTTCCGTGGCGTACAGCACCACATCCTCCACATATTTGCAGTAGTGCAGAACCCCACGGACCTTGTAATAGACCTCAATCACCGGGGTTTTTCCCTGAGTGGAGATGTTCTCGTCATAGCGGTAGCGGCGAAGGGGGGAGCTTGCGCTGCCCAGATGTCCTGCAAGGGCGGGATAATGGGCTTCCAGCAGCTCATTGTCCTGCAAGGTCACATGGAACACATACCGGCTGTCCTGCAAATGGGAAATGCCCGGCTCCCAGAAAAGGTTGAGAATGTCCACCTTCTGGATGGAAATATCTCCCAGACCGCCGTTTTTTTCAGGGTCCCAGAATACGCCGTAGACACCGGTGCCGGATTTGAGCTTGTACCACCACACATCCGACCAGACCTGAGCAAAGTCATTCTGCTGCAAGATCACGGGCAGAACCGTACTGAGCATTTTGGCTTCCTCCTGATCCTGGGCTTCTCTGGGCAGACACAGGGCCTCAGGGTAGGCATCCACCGCATCGGAGTGCTTGGAGAGGATGGCGTTCACCAGCCAGCCGGAAGCAGGCTCCGGTTCCCCGGGGTTTTTCTCCCGGATGGAACGCCAGTGCCGCAGCTTCCAGAATTCCTCTGCCTCCACGATCCGGGACTCAATGGACTGCTTGCCCCGGCGGTATTCCTCCAGGGTGTTGGAAAATACCATGAGTCTGTCCTTGTCGATTTGTTGATTCATTGGATTCCTCCTGTCTTTGAAATGGGCTTACCACCGTCCCAGGGGGTCAAGACCCGGAATGGGAGCACCGGCACTTTCTGCCTGGGGCCGGATGGGACGGGCCATGCACATATAACGCACCTCATCGGCTACATGATCTTCTCCCTCCGTGTCCAGATCCTCAGGCCGGTGCTTGTCGAACTGCAAGAGGGGAATGGTGCGGATGAAGGCCTTGCAGCAGGGAAACACATAGAGATTGGCATAGCCGTTATCGTCGAAGGCCAGCCGATAATGGACCTGCATCCAGCCGGGAATCCGGTCATTGACACCGGGGGTGAAGTACAGGCCGTATTTCATGGCGGTATCCGCCACGCTGTCACCCCGGCTGCCGTCCCAGATAGAGGGGTCGGCAACGCCCCGAATCTCCCGGCCCTTGAGCATGGGGTGGGTCTGTTCCAGCCGTCTGGCCTCCTCCATCTGCTTTTCCACCGTCCAGCGGACACCCTGATTGGGGGTGTCGGTACAGCCGTACAGCTCTAAAATCCGGTACAGTACCCCGTCATAGTCCACCGCCCACCAGCCGAAGGAGAAGGGCTTTCCATAGCCCCAGTCATAGGAGCGATAGATGGGCCAGCTTTTGGGAATGTCAAAGGGGGCAATGACATGACACCATCGGCGCTGCTTTCGCAGGGTCTCCGGGTCTCCCTTGTCGGGAGGGGGGGCCGGGTGGAAGTCCTCAAAAAACTGCCCTTCATATACATCCCACCGCCCGAAGAGCCATGCTTCTTTTAACTTGGGGGGGAGCTTTTCCAGACTCTTGATGTATTCGGGCTGCTGAGAAAGCAGGGCCTCATTGTCTGTGACCAGAGCCTGAATGAAGGCGTAATCCTTGGGGTCCTCTCCGTCTTTAAACCGGCGGTCAATAAACAGCCGCTTAAAGTAGCCGTGGGACGGGCCGCCGGGGTTCAGGGTGTAATAGGTGCGCTTGGGAAAGTCGTTGGCACCACGGACACAGGCATCGATCTGGGTGAGCCAGCTCTCCTGAAACTGTCCGGCCTCATCGGCAAACCACACATCATATTCCGCACCCTGATACTGGCCCAAATCCCCATCGCCGTCACAGTAGCCGAACCAGATGGAGGAGCCGTTGGGAAAGCGAAAGCATTTGTCTGTGCGGTGGAATTTGCACAGAGAGCCAAGCATCTGCTGTAGGGGAATGATGTGGTTGTTGGTGAGTTCCTTGTAAGTACGGCGGGTAATCAGAATTTTGATACCGGGATACCGGGCGCACAGCAGTACGGCCTTCCACCGGACAAACCAGCTTTTTCCGCCGCCCCGGGCACCGCCATAGGCGACATACCGGTGCTTGTCCGACAGGGCAAGGCACTGTTTTTCGTTGGGTCTGGGCATTTGGATTTTCATGTGGAATACTCCTGGGGCAGATCCTCCAGAATGATTTGGGCGGAAACCGCCTCTTTTTTCTGGGAGGCCAGAGCAAGCCGTGCTTCATCCAGAGCCTTTTTGTGGGCCAGGGCGGGACCGTCCAGACCGTACAGGTCTCGCAAAATGGCCAGCAGCTCCTTGAGGACATTGGACATTTCCTTCACGGCCTTGGTGTCCAGCTTGTCCAGCCGTACCAGCTCAGACCAGGTTTTTCGGCTCACCAGATTGCCGGTGCCGTCGTCCACGGGGTCTTTGTAGGTTTCGCTTCGGTGCAGGACATACTGGTAAAACTGCTCCGAATCGGTGAGAGCGGCAGCGACGATATCACACAGCCGCTGCACCCCCAGTGCAAGGGCTTCCAGCTTGGGTTCTACAGTATGGTTCAAAAAATCACCTCACTCATATTTTTCATTGATGGCATGGTACAAGGGACATTCCTTGTAGAAGCTCCGGCAGAAGGCATCTTCCAGCTCCTCCCGTTCTTTTTTATTGAAGAACTCAGTACGGGTACGGCACCGGGTAAAGACCCCCTCACAGAACAGCACATTGTTCTGCCCCTTGGTGTAGAAGGGACACTCCGGAAGGTTGGTTTTCATGGGATTCCTCCTTTTTCAAAAGATTGGGCTAGATTTGGCGTTCCTGTTTGGCATCCACCTGACTGTCCTGTTTCCACCAGCGGAGAATGGTTTTGTAGTGGCTTCTGACCTGATAGCCGGTGGAGCTTAAATACTGGGCCAGCTTTTTCACATACTGGTCAAAGACATCCACCCCCAGCTTGTCCAGCAGGTCCTCCATTTGATGGTCGGTCAGCATGACCAGACCCTGTCCCAGTTCTCCACGAAGCAATTCCAATTTTTCTTCCTCGTGCGTGGAGGTGGGTACGGGCACGGGCCTGCCCGTGTCCACCTCTTTGTTAAAAGAGGTGGCTTCTTTTCTTTCTTTTCTTTCTCTTCTTTTCTCTTCCATGGGTAGAGGGTTCAAAGAGGAGAGAAGGGCGGCCTTTTCTTCCCAAAGGGTTTGATAGCCTGTTTCGTAGTGGTCGGTGTAGACCCCATCGGGACGGATATAGAGCTGTTTCGCCACTTCCGGCAACCGGGGCAGATGCAAATGCCGTAATTTCTGGATGGAGTTGTGGAGTCTGCTGTGCTTAATCACCACCCACGGCCCGATGAGCAGGACAAAACGCATCTGAGCCAATTCCTGCAAGACCTGAGGGGAAAAGCCCAGACTGCCCAAGATGGCCTTGGAGCTGTTGACCACTCCATCCTCGTCGGCTCCCAGCACCATGTGGAAGTACAACAGCTGTGCCTCCACACTCATGGACAGGAATACATCACTGGATGTAATCTCCGGATTGATCGGTTTCTTCCCCAAAGGGCAACACCTCCAGAATGCCGGGGCCTGTGATGAGACAGATGAACTGACCGGGATATTGGGGCCGTTCTGTGAGAGATTCACAGTTGTCGATGAAGCTGGGCAGACAGACCCCGGTCAGCTCTGCCAGCCGGGCGGCCAGAAACAGGTCCACCTTGATCTTCTGCCCGGTGCTGAGGTTGCAATAGGGAATGCCGTGGCAGAGGATGTCGCAGCACTCCTCAGAGCCGCCGTCTAAGAGCGGCTTTTTGAGACGGAGCCGCAGGGGGAAGAGGAAGTCATCCATGGCGTGCTCCAGATGGGTGGATTTTCGTTCCGCCAGCGTGGAAAAGAGAAGCAGCGCTTTTTCGGTTTCCTCCATTTTTGATTCGTTTTCACGGAACTGATTCTGCATCTTCTCCAAACGGTCGGAAAGAATCCGGATGATTTCCTTTGTTTCCTCCATCTTGGCGTTCAGATGGGTTTTAAGCCCTGCCTGCTGGCTTTTCTGCCGGAGGTAGTGCTGCCGCAGATCGTCTGCGCTGTCGGACTCCATCTGGGAGAGCAGACCCTCCATGTCGGGGTCACGCTCCATGAAGCTTCGGTCCGAGGGGACCTTCGCAACCCGGCACAGAAGGTCTCTGCGCTGCTTCCAATGCAGGTCCTCACAGAACCGGAGGACACCGGTCTGAAGCTGTCCCACCTGGGAGTCGAACAGCTCCCGTGTCACCTCCTCAAACCGACTGCGGCGCACGGGCATTCCCTGATAGAAGAACCGGAACCGGTTGCCCTCCAGCCGGGGGTCTGCATCCCCCTTGGGAACGCTCCACTGCTCAAACATTTCTTTTTTGAAATGCAGAGGCTTGTCGTCCATGGTGCAGGAAAGCTCCACGGAGGTGACGGTGTCCCGGTCCTGGGTGGTGCCACGGGAGGAAAGCGGCTTGATTTGCAGATTTTTTTCCCCACGGCCTGCACTGTCGGTGCCGTAGACCAGCCAGGCAAAGGCATCGAATACGGTGCTCTTTCCCACCCCGTTGGCCCCTGTGATGATGGAGCTTTCCCCGTTAAAGTCCGCCTGGAAGAAGGGGATGCCCTTGAAGTTCCGAAGGGTCAGGGTGTTGAGTTTCAGATATTTCATAATGCTCCTTTCTGAATTGTCCGGTTTAAAGGACATTTACTGTGGTATAGTCAAATTGAGTAGATTGCAGATGGCCCTGGTAATTTTGGGAGCCTTTCGCTTTCCGGTGAAGATTTTGTACAGGTAGCCACGGTCTACATATAAGCCTGTGCTCTGCTGCACTTCTCGGGCCAGCCAGGTGGTGTCCCGTCCCCGGCGAAGAAGCTCTGTCCGAACCCTGAGACCAAAGTCCGTAAAGCCCATAAAAAATACCCTCCTTACATAAAACTTTCGTTGACAAGTACCCGTTATGGTACTATAATGTAAGTACAAGATACTTGTTTAAGTACTTTGTATGGCCCTATTATAATACTCGTTTGAGTACCCTGTCAAGGCTTTTAGTACTCATTTCAGAACTTTGTTAGAGATAGATAAAAAGGAGGTACTCGAATGGGTACTCTGTATGAGCGAATTGCCCAACTCTGTGAGGAGAAAGGCATCAAAGGCGGCAAGATGTGCAGTGACCTGAAGATCAGCAAGGGATTGCTGACGGACCTGAAAATGGGCCGAAGGATAGGGGTTTCTGCGGTGACGGCTCAGAAGATCGCCGATTATTTCGGGGTAACTGTGGGGTATCTTCTGGGGCAGGAAGAAAGGACCCATCCGGCGGAAAAGCCGGAGGAGGCCCTGGATGGGGTAGATTTTGCCCTCTATGGAGAGGTGCAGGATCTGACGGACGCCCAGAAGCGGGACGTACTGCGCTTCATTCAATTTATTAAGCAAAAGGACTGATGCTGATGCTTCTCCCGTGGCATATGTACCAGGAGGCGGAATCGGACGGAATCGGGGTTCATTTCATGACCATGGAAAGCTGCGCCTGCCTGTCGATTCCCGGACACCTGGCAGTAGACCCGGCAAAGCTGCCCACGACTCCGGAGGAGACCACCGCAGTGGCCCACGAGTTGGGACACATTGCGACTCACAGTTTTTACAATGTACATTCTCCCTTTGACGAACGGCAGAGGTGCGAGAACCGTGCAGACCGGGCAGCCATTCTGCGCCATATCGACAAAGAAGAGCTTCTGAATCTTCTGCGCAGCGGTGTCACAGAGCCTTGGGAGCTGGCAGACCACTTTGGCTTTACAGAGGAATTTATCAAGAAGGCAGTGCACCTTTATACCCAGGGAAATTTGATGGTGGAATGACCGGCGGTGCTTCAGCAAAAGAAAAACGGAATGTATGATGGGTGAATCTCATCGGGAAGGTTTAGACATACCGAAAAAGACGGGGCCTGTCGCATCATTCACTTTTTTGAAAAAACACTCTTCTAAAAATTGAAAATAGGCGCAGAAAACGGAGCATCTTCCGGTTTCTGCGCCTATTTTATTCGCCCTTATTTGAGAAAAGCCTATGATGCGACAGGCCCTTTTATAAGCTGTCAGGATGCCCGGAACAAAACAAAGACGCCCAGCCTCCCCCAAGGGGGAGCTGTCACCGCAGGGAGCATAAACAGCGCAGTCCACAGGGGCAATCTCCGAAAGCCTTTCCGGAAATCCTTCCTTTTTTGGGTATCAGGAAGCCCGGCCCATGGGATTGGGCCTGCCCTGTCTGTACAGGGGGGAACCGGGAGAAAAAGGGAAGAAAATGGGAAACAAGGTCAGAGAATGAAAAAGGGCCGGTGGGGGCCGGGTGGGGCCTGGTGGAGGAAAAATGCAAAAAAAGGACGAAAAATTCATCCTGGGGAGTAAGTTAGCAAAAACTCTTGCACAATATGGTACGATGTGGTACAATAGGTAAGAATTTCTAAAAGTTCAGCTGCCCCAGAGGCAGAACAGGAGGGTTCCCCATGAGCCGGATTGAGAAAGAAAACTGCTATCTTGAGATTGCGCAAACCATTTCCCAGCGTTCCACCTGCAGACAGTGCCACTGCGGTGCAGTGATCGTCCACGATGACGAGATCGTTGCCACCGGGTACAACGGCGCTCCCAAGGGCCGGGATCACTGTACGGATCTGGAGCATTGCGCCGAACAGGAGGGCAAGCCCTGCCGTGGGGTCCATGCTGAGGCCAACGCCATTGCAGCCGCAGACCGGAGCCTGTGCCATGGAGCGACCCTGTACATGGTTGCCGTGAATGCGCAGACCGGGGAGATTGAAGGAAACAGCCCCTGTGCCTACTGCCGTGGTCTGATTATCAACGCCGGGATTTCCCGGGTGGTGGTGCTGACTGCCCCCGGCCGTTACGAGGTATACAATGTCCCCGACTGGGTATTTAATGACGATACCCTCCCCGGTGTATAAAAAAAGTCACCCCCCGGAAGTATCCGGGGGAATTTGCAGATAAGAACTCCATAAAAAGGCCGCCGCAGAAGAAATTTCTGCGGCGGTTTTTGCATCGATTTGGATTTTTATGCAGACTTGCCGGGGCAGTTCACCACGCCGATGAACAGGGGCAGATTGTCCCCGGAGGTGATGACAAAGAGGAAGGGATGATCGGCCACAAAGTCGATTTTCTCTTCCGGGGGGATGTCGGCGCCTTCTCTGAGCATCACCGTATAGGCGGCGGCTGTGACACCCTCTTCATCGATGGTTACACGGGCATCATGCCGTACAGCGGACAGGCAGCCCCGGTCCGGGTTTTTCATAATGGAGCTGAAATCCGCTGTTTCGGGGTCAAAGACCTGGTCCACTCCAAGCTTTTGCAGGTTTTTGCACAGATCCATTTGACTGGCAACATCGAATTTGGGAATGGAGGCACAGATGGTCACTTCCTTTTGATTCGTCCACTGCTGGGGATGGAGTACCAGCTCCATCATGGATTCCCGGGAAAGCAGCTCCTGAGGGGACAGGCCCTCCTGGGGCAGGATGAACCACATGGTTCCGCCGCTTTCCAGGGGCTGGGAAATGGCACCGAAGCCATCGTCCCAATAGTAGGTTCCGCCCTCTTCTTTGTGCATGAAGTCAATGGTCTGCTCCCCGTCCGGGGTATGGAAGATACCGGGGGCGGTCTGATCGGGGTCAAATTCACTGCTCCACTTGGATTGGAAGTACACGGTGGAGGCCAGTGCCAGGGTGCTTGCGGAAGAAAGCCTGATTTCCTGGGCCTGTTCCCGGAGCAGCCCTTCGGTCTGGGCGTTGAGCCAATCCTGCAGGGCCTTGTTGAAGGAATCGCTGCCCATTACTCCCTGATAGGAGGAGGCATAATAGGTGTCTGCCAGGGTGTCCAGGGTGGACTGGATATATTCGGTATCATCTCTGAGCCATACAGAGTTGGCCAGCACACAGGAAACGGCCCCGTCCTTCCGATAGGCGGCGTTCCACACATCGGAGGCCTGCGTACGCAGGGCTTCCATGTCCTGAGTGCCCAGAAGCTCTAAAATCTGCTGCCGGCTGGTGCCGTCTGTGACCTCTGCCAGCATACTCAGGGCCATGTAGACATTGAGGGGGGAGTAGATGGGGTTTGTTTCCTGGGAATCCATGAGAATCTGAGGAGCACTGCGGGCAAAAAACTGTTCCAGCCCATGGGCATACCCTTCTTCTCGGCGCTGCGATTGCAAGTCTTTCTGCCATGCTCCATAGGCATCGTTAAAGCCTTCCGTATCAAAGTCCCCGTTGTCCAGCCAATAGTCCTCCTCCTTGGGATAGGGGGCCATTTGGGGATACCGGGCCTCTGCCAGAGCCTGAACCGTGGGAATCCCGGTCTGCTTTCCCGGCAGGAGGGCAGCGCCTCCAATGAGGATCACCGCCAGAGCCGCCGCAACGGCTCCCCGCCACCATTTTTTGTGTCCCGGCTTGCGTTTTCCGGAGGTACGGGCACCTTCGATGAGGTCGTCCCGAATGTTGGTGATGCCGTCATAAAGTTTTTCGCTTTTCATACAGACACTCCTTCCGCTTCCAAAAAGGTTTTTAGTTGTTTACGCAGGCTGTACATTTGCTGTGCCATCTGATTGGGGGTACGGCCCCGTTCCGCTGCCAGAGTCCGCACCGGATCACCGTACCAGTACCGGCGGATGAAAAGGGTTTGTTCCTCCGGCTTCAGGGTATCCAGCCACTGACTGATTAAGGAAGAAAGCCGTCTTGCATCCACAATCTGCTCCACATCGGTGGAATCGGGGACGCAGTCCTCCAGTTCAGAGAGCATGATTTCCATAGCCTGATAGCGTTTTTTAGCATGGTTGGCCCGGAACCGGCTGATGGAGATATTCCGGGTAATGCGGCCCAGAAAGGCCTGGAGGGACTGGGGCCGGTCCGGGGGCATTCGCAGCCATGCGGTATGGTAGGTATCATTGACGCATTCTTCGGCATCCTCCCGGATGCTCAGGATATTCATGGCGATGCGGCGGCACAGGCTGCCGTATTTGGAATCTGTCTCAGCAATGGCTTGTTCGCAGCGCTGATGGTACAGTGCAATAATCTGCTTGTCGTCCACCTCTCATCCTCCTTTCTCCTCGGGCAAATGCCCCTTTACTGATATAGTCGGAATTTGTGGCACAATATTTGCACCTGTATGAAAAAATTTTTAAAAGCCCCGAACAAAGGCTGTGTTCGGGGCATTGGCATATGCAGTTTTTTCTCCCAGCTTTCCCATTGCCCCTTTTCGGGATGGAGGGGCCACTCTTTGGCACTGTGATTATAAGTAAAAAACGGATGAAACGCAATGGAAAATAAAATAGGCGTAGAAAACGGAGTATTTTCCGATTTCTACGCCTGTTTTCAATTTTTAGAGGAGTCGCTTTTCCAAAAAAGTGAATGATGCGACAGTCCCTTTGGGCCTCGGCGTTTCCTGAATAATTTTTTAATCCGGCGTATACAAAAGCGGCAGCTTATGCCAGATTCAGTTTTTTCGTAAGGAAATGGCGGCTGATGAAGAAATAGACCAGGGAAAGCAGGGCATTGGCTATAAGAGCACCGGAAAAGAACAGGCACAGAGCCTGGCTGTGTTCCGTGTAGGTTGCCAGGGAAGAGAGGTAAGTATACAGCGAGTCAGTGGCCAGATAGAGTGCAGTAGGGATTTGCAGCAGGAGACCCAGAAGCATATTGTGGGCGATGTACACCGCCACAGAGGCCAGAATCTTGTGACCGGAGGAGCACTGACCGATAGACATGGCGTTGTAAACACGCATGATGTTTTCGCAGATCTGGCTGAAAATTGCCAGGACCCCCAGCACAATTGCCAGAACTCCCCAGCCGTTGCGGGCATTGAAAAAGAGCCGGAAGCCCTGTCCAATCGTATAAAACAGCTTATGGACCTCCTCGGCATCAATGGTAAGGAAGAAGAGGGTACCGCAGACAGCCACTGTGAGGATGGTCAGGAGCTGCCAGCTCAGGGACACCAGAAGCTTGCTGATGAGGTGCTGTCCGGGGGTGACGGGTAGGGTGAAGGAGAGATAGCCTTCATCACAGAGCATATTTTTATAGAATCGGACGGCGGCGTAAATGATGGGACAAGCCAGCAGGGCAATGAGGCCAATGATACTGGCAATGCTGAACAGGGTGAGGGCGATACCGGCCAGAATGCCCAGAAATCCCTGCTGCTGTGTCATGGTGGAGGCCCATAGCATACTCAGCCGCTGCACCACCATAAGGATGGCAAAGCATCCATAGACAGGCAGAAAGAAGCGGGCCGTGGCTTTATATTCATGTTTAAGAAGTTTTTTCAGCATCTGAATACCTCCCGGAACAAACCGTCCACACTCTTGCCCTGGGTTTCCCGGATGTCCTCCACGCTGGACTGGAGCAGGAGCTGGCCGTTCTGAATGAAAATCACATCATCCAGAATCCGCTCGATGTCGGAAATCAGGTGGGTGGAAATGACGATAGTGGATTGAGGCTCATAATTATTCAAAATGGTGTTGAGGATGTAGTCTCTTGCGGCGGGGTCCACGCCGCCGATGGGCTCATCCAGCAGATACAGTCTGGCGGCTCGGCTCATGACTAAAATCAGCTGAATTTTTTCTCGGGTGCCCTTGCTCATAGCTCCCAGAGATTTGCGCTGGTCGATGCCCAGACTGTGAAGCATCTGCTTTGCCCGTTCGGGACGGAAATCTGGATAAAAGTCCTGAAAATAATCCAAAGCATCGGAAATATGCATCCAGTTATTGAGATAAGTCCGCTCCGGCAGATAGGAGACCATGGCTCTGGTTTCAGGTCCGGGTCGTTTTCCGTCGATGCAGATGGTGCCGGAAGTGGGAGTCAGCAGACCGTTGGCCAATTTAATGAGGGTAGATTTACCGGACCCGTTGGGGCCCAGGAGTCCCACAATCCGGCCCGGTTCGATGGAGAGGGTTAGATCATGGAGGGCCTCAAAGCGGCCGTATTGTTTATACAGGTTCTGGCATTGTAAAATAGGGGTCATTGCGATTCCTCCTTTTCGGCTCTTGCCACCAGGGACAGAGCCTCTTCTTTGGAAATACCCAGTTTTTTCATACCTTCCAGGAAGCTTTTAGCCTGCTGCAAGGCAAGGCGGTGCCGAAGCTCGTCAATCATATCAGTATCCTCTGTCACAAATCGTCCGCTGGTTCGCTGTGCAAACACGAGGCCGCAGCGTTCCAGCTCCTGCAGCGCTTTCTGCATGGTGTTGGGATTTACCGCTGCCTCCTGGGCCAAGGCCCGGACACCGGGCAGCTGACTGCCGGGGGGATATAGGCCGGTAACGATGCGAAGCTCCATTTCCTCCTGGAGCTGCAAATAGATGGGCCGGTTGGCATCCAAAATCCACGGCATGGCATTCACTCCTCTCTGTGTGTTTGTATTAAGATAATAATACAATCATACAGTTTTGTCAATGGGGGACGGGAAATTTTTTTTAATCTTACAGAATGTATAAAATTGTGCATAAAAAAATCCCTGTGAGGCTGCTTCCGAAGGAGGGGGCCCATAGGGGCACATTCTGCAAGGATAGTGCAGAAATACGAAAAAGTAAAAACGGAGCGAATGAATCCACTCCGTTTTCGTTGATGACCTGTTAAATAAATTCGGATCAGCCGAACCGTTTTCCACCGCATAACCAAAAGAACTCAGGCAGTCCAAATCAACTGTACAAAAGCGGTGCTCCCATGCAAACAGCAGCTGGAATTTATAGCAGTCCAATCTCTTGATTTCTTCCACAAAATATGTTATATTGAAATTACTTTCTATGAAGGGCGCTTCGGCGTAAAGGTGTGAAATGAATAACTAAGTATTTCATGGGAATATCGGAATTGCTTCGGACAAATCGGATTGTCACGAGGCTGCTCTGTTATGCCGAATGAGATACTGGTATCTGCACACGATTGCCGTTCTGATCTGATGGGAAGGGTATATTGTATGTATTGCTGTGCCTGTTTTCGGCTTTGAAAACAGGCACTTTTCTTGTTTCGGCTGACGAAGACAAGGAGGCTATATGTTACAGATTAAAAATGTGAGTTTTATTCATAAGAAAGACCTGCGAACCCTGGTGAGTGACTTTTCATTTGTGCTCAATGCCGGAGATAAGGCCGTCATCATCGGAGAAGAGGGCAATGGTAAATCCACACTGCTTAAATGGATTTATGATCCGGAGCTTACAGAGGATTATGTGGAGGCCCGGGGGGAACGAATTTCGGGAAATGAGGTTATGGGCTATCTGCCCCAGGAATTACCGGAGTGCAGCAAGAATCTTACCATATATGCGTATTTTTCAGAATCCAGCCGTTTTTACGACCTGAGCTATGACGACCTGCGAAGGCTGTCGGAACAGGTGGGCTTCCCGCCGGACATTTTTTACAGTGAGCAGAAAATGGGAACTCTTTCCGGCGGAGAAAGAATCAAAATTCAAATACTGCGCCTTCTGATGACGGAGCCTGCCGTTCTTCTGCTGGATGAGCCATCCAATGACATTGATATTGGGACGCTGGAATGGCTGGAGGAATTGATTCGGCGCTGGAAGGGGATTGTGCTTTTCATCTCCCACGACGAGGTACTGATTGAAGGATGTGCCAATGTCGTAATCCACATGGAGCAGATTTACGGAAAAAAGGAGAGCCGGTGCGGCATTTTCCGGATGCCCTATGGGGAATATATGGAGCAGCGGGCCCAGGGCTTTCTCAGGCAGGAGCAGCAGGCCATCTGGGAGCGAAGGGAAAAACAGATCCGGGATGAAAAGTACCGCCGCATAGCCCAGAGCGTGGAACATGCCCAGGCAACCATATCCAGAGGCGATCCCCATGGGGGGCGGCTGCTGAAGAAAAAGATGCATGCAGTCAAATCCATGGAGAAGCGGTTTGCAAAGGAAGATGCGGAAATGACAAAGATGCCGATTATGGAATCGGCAATCAGCATCAAACTGAATCCCCATGTAACGGCAATCCCTGGGGGGAAAACGGTTCTGGACTTTCGGTTAGATAGCCTGACGGTACCGAAAACGAATCGGGTACTGTCGAAAGAGATTCATTTGGTTCTGCGGGGCAGTGAAAAAATCTGTATTGTAGGGGAAAATGGGGCAGGAAAAACCACCCTTCTCCGGCAGATCAGCCGGGAGCTTCTGAATCGGACGGACATTCAGGCGGGCTATATGCCGCAGAATTATGAGGAAGAGCTGGATTTGTCCATGACCCCGGTGGAGTATCTGGACAAAACCGGTTCCCGGGAAGAGCGCACCTTTATCCGCACCCTTCTGGGGACGCTGCGGTATACAGCAGAAGAAATGGACCATGCCATCAGCGATTTGTCCGGCGGTCAAAAGGCAAAAATCCTGCTGCTGCAAATGATTCTGAGTGGGGATAATGTGTTGATTCTGGATGAACCGACCCGGAATTTTTCACCGCTTTCGGGCGGAGTGATTCGGGAACTGCTTCAACGCTTTCCGGGCGCAATCATCAGCATTTCCCATGACCGGAAATATATATCTGAGGTCTGCGACACAGTTTATCAATTGACAAAAAATGGACTGACGAAATTGGAATTGTAAAAAAGATGGCGATTGATGAACAATATTTGCCCAGTGCAGCAGAGAAGGAGGTGTTCAGGGATTGGCCCTCCACACCAAGGCCCTCTCCTCCACAGGGGAAGGCTGGGAACAGGGGAAACGGTTAGACGGATTCTAACGCAATAAATCTGACATCCGCACTAAGGCTCCCCCGGAGGGGGAGCCTTGGTGCGGATGTTTAATCAATTCCCATAAGTCGAACGATAGCCCATATATGCGAAGGTGGTCCCCAGCTTTACCTCAAACCCAAGGGCCTGATACAGTTTTTCGTCACAGGGGGCACAGCAGACGGTGAGACTTGCTATACCCTGCTGCACACACCAAGCCTGTGCGGCCTGTGCCAGTTTCCGGGCCACGCCCTTTTTCCGGAATACCGGTTCCGTATAGAAATCCTCCAGTACCCCGGTATCCCCGCAGCAGAACGTGGAATAGCACCTTGCCACACTGCACATTCCTACGGCCCGATAGCCCCGTTTTGCCAGGAAAAATGTGATTTTTCCCTGACGGATGGCCTCTTGCAGCCGCTGCTGCTGTTCCTCCGTAAGGGCCTGCTCGCCAATCTCTGGCCGATATCCGTTTTGCAGCTTTTGGAGCTGCCAGTCCTCCGGGTCGGAGAGAAGCTCCACCGTAAAGGGAACCGCTTCCTCCGGGGGCAGGAGCAGCAACGGGTCGCCCCATTGGTCGGCCCCGTTTTGCACAAAGCCCACCCTCTGCCAGAACCGCAGCCGCCGCTCGTCACTGCCGTAGTTCAATTCTGCATAGGATGCCCTATGCTCCTTGGCCCAGTCCAGCAGAAGGTTTGCACAGGCCTTTCCGGTCCCATTGCCCCGAAATTCCGGATAGACGCAAAATTCCATGATAAAACACTTTCCGTCCTCGGTGTCAAAAATCACCGGCATGGCAAAGCCGATGTCCTGACCATCTCTATGGAAGAAGAGGTAATGGCACCGGTCCTGCTCCCGGTCGTGGCAATTCTGGATTGAGGAGCGGTACTGGGGATCATTGAGGAAGTGGTCTCTGGCTTCGTCCTCCGGGTCGGGGAAAATATCCCGGCGGAAGTATCGGAAAAGCTGCTCCCAAAAGAGAGCAGTATCCTGCTGTGTGAGAGCTTCACGGATGGTAATTTGGTTGTTCATAGTAATTCCTCCAAAATTGATTCGGAGGGTTAGGAAGCGTGAACCCTCCATACACGATTCATCTTCATAAAAAACCACCCTTTCTGAATTAAATTTGTGTATCTCAGGGGATACAGTGTAGATTATATAATGATTTTCCAATTTTTTCAATACAGGACTTGGCATCCGGTATGAAAAAAAGGTCTGCTGCAGGCGTTTGCAGCAGACCTTTTTGGTGTCTACATAGAGACGGGGATATTACTTGGAGTCGGATTCTTCGTTGCAGGTTAGGGCACGGATACCCAGGTACAGGCCCATAAAGAAGGGGATGGGCGACAGAATGAGGCAGATACCGTATATCACATCTCCCAGGAAAGGGCCTAACAGGAATGTGCTGAACAGGAGCAGTGCAATGGAAGCAAGCAGCAGGAAAATGGCCTGTAACAGCTGATCTGACTTGCAGTGATTCACAGAAAACACCTCCGTTTTTCAATTCAGGTCCGGCAGATGCCGGGAAAGATTCCGATATAGTTTGTTATTATAGTATAATAATTTCATAAAAGTGTCAAGCAGAAAAAAAGTCAATCCTGCTTTTGGTTCCGGGGCCGTTTTGTACAGAGCCGGATGGACAGATACCAGGACAGGGGATACACCACCAGAACTGCGGCAAACGCCACCACAGGGGTTCCCGCCCAGATGCAGTCGGTGTGCAAATCGTTCAGAAACGCAACCAGCGTACAGAGGCACATAATGGGCAGCAGATTTGTGAACAGGTTGCAGATTCGTTTGCTTTTTTTGTCGTCGAGACCGGCCCAGAAGAGGAAGGGCATGAGATACGAGGTCAGCAGCAGAGCCAGAGGCACCAGCAGCTGAATCACCAGCAGGGCATCTTTCAGCACAACATCGTCGCTGCAATGGGCCCAGATCAGCGTAACCACAACCATCAGCCCTGTGGCCAGCAGCTGCATCAGCAGACAGACCAGGTACTTGGCGGAGACAATCTGGCGGCAGGTGCACGGCAAAGTGCAACAGTAGCGGTCCCATTGGCTCTTGCGGTCAGAGCGCACCAGATACACCGGCAGGGTATAGAGGAACATAAACAGCAATACCTGAAGGATACGGATATCTTTGGAGAAAACCAGTAAAATAATGAGAAGCGGGAGAGAAATGGCAGAGTTTTTAAAGTATTGCCCCACTGTATAAAATTCTTTTTTCAGCAGTCCTTTCATTTCCTACACCTCCTGACCCATGCAGGCATACAGCAGATCCACCGGGACGGCACACAGGGGGATTTCGGAGGGGACCTCCTGCCGCACCACCACGGCTTCCACGCCGCAGTCCGTATCTTTTCTGAATCTGACCGCCCGGGCGGGGATGGAATCCAGGGCCTGACCGGAGCACCGGAGCAGACCGTACCGGGCGTTCAGGGCCTCTTTTTTCTCGGTGAGCAGCAGGGTTCCGTGGTACAGGAAGGCGAAGGTGTCACAGACGGGTTCCACGGCAGCGGCACTGCCGGAGAGCAGCAGGACACTGTGCAGGCCGTCCTGGGTGAATTCCCTCAGCAGCTTCTGCACCTGTTCCTGCATGACGGGAGTCATCCGGCTGAGGGAGTCATCCAGCACAAGCAGTCTGGGGTCGTGGGCCATGGCAATGGCGAGGCCCAGTCTTGCCTTCATGTCGTCGGAAAGGAGAAGAAATTTTTTGTCCGTGGGGATACACAGAAAGCTTAAAAGCCGTTCATAGGAGTGGTGGTTCCAGCTGCGGAAAATGCCGGACAGGATTCCTTCTATCTGTATGGGGGTCAAAAATGGAGGCAGGCCCGGTTCCTCCGGCACAACCCCCATTTCTTCGTTGATGCGGGGAAGGGCCTGGGGATGGTGGCTGCCCAGAATGGTGATGCTTCCGCTGTCTCTGCCCAGCATGTCCAGAATCAGCTGGACCAGGGTGGTTTTTCCGGCACCGGGTGCTCCGATCAGTCCCATGATACTGCCCTGAGGCAGGGACAGGCTCAGAGGCCCCAGACAATAGCCGGGAAAGGATTTTGACAGATTTCTGAGTTCAAGTGCATTCATATGAATTCCTCCAGTTCGGATTGGAACAGTTCCATTGTTTGCCTGATGTCAGTGAAAAAATCTGCGAAATTTGACAGAAACCGTATATAGAAAGTATATACCGTTTCTGTTGCCGGGTCAATGAGCGTTTCGGGGAAGAACCGTTATTATGCAGCTTGCTTCCATACAAAACACCCCCTGTGGAAATGGGTGCGTCCCGTAAGGATGTTTTGGAAATACCGAAAAGCAAAATGGAGTGTATCAAAATTTCGGCGCCAGATAAGGAAGTAACTTAGGAAACACTGAAACCCAAAACAGAGTGTATCGAAAATTTCGATACACTCTGTTTCCTGTTATATAACTGCCTGATAAATTAGAACAAGCCAAACGGCTTATAAACTATTATGCAACAATCAATCAGGAGAATCATACCACATTACATCCGGTAATCAGTTCACTATGCGGCAACGTTTCAATCCACTCACAGAATGCGACCCATTCAGGAAGGCGATGGTTCTTTCTCTGGTGGTATATCGTTTTCAGCTGCCTGTAGTTTGTTGTCATCCCTGCAGTAATCTCGAACCCAGCCGGATTATTATAGAGAACCTCAAGGTACTTTCTTTTCTTATCTTCTTGAGGTGCGTTGGATTCGCACAATTTGTTGTACTCAGCGACTTTCTCCTTGACAATCTCTACGATTCTCTTGTCTACATATACGTTGTATGCTTCGTCGAGATTAAACTTCGTAATTCGGTGCATTGTGCTCTGAGAGCTGACAAAGTCAAGAAAATGGTATCGCTCCGCCTCAACCCAGCCTTTGTTGGAAAACTTAAAATCAAACTGAACAATAATACCGTTCAGCCAGTTATCATGTCCTGCACCACGCTCGCTCTGGGCCAGAGCCGTAATGCCTTTCGTAAGCTCCTCGTTGAGGGATTCGGTATCGATTGACATTGGAAACTTGGCTCGCCGAATACTGCCTTCCAGTCCAAATACCTTCGCATGTGAAACACAACTGCAATCATCAACGATATATACATCGCTGTCGAGCAAGCCCTTCTGATAGCCGACATTGTGCCCTGCCGAAAATCCGGCCTTGTATGCCTCTTCTACTGACATGTATTTACTCATAATTTCTCCTGCCTTTGGGACTCATTAGGCGAGTGGAATTTTACAACTCTAAATTAACTTTACGAGCATACTGTTTATACTCCATATGGAGCATAAACAGTGCAATCGTTAAGAACAAGTTCCTAAAACCTTTTGGAAGAATACTTTCTTACAGGGTATGCCCGAATTCTTCCGCAGGGGGTGTGGTTTTTGAAAATCAGGGGCAGTTTTTCCGGTAAATGAGCATGAGGCCCTTTAACAGAAGGTCATCGTCCAGAATCAGCTTGGTTTTGCACAGGGGGGCCACCAGAGAGGCCAGACCGCCGGTGGCGATGACGGTGCAGGGCTGGCCCAGCTCCTCCTGAATCCGGGTCACAATGCCGTCAATCAGAGAGGCGTTGCCGTGCATGATGCCGCTTTTGATGCAGTCCACGGTGTTGGTGCCGATGATTCTCTTCGGGGGGTCAAAGGAAATCCGGGGAAGCTGAGAGGTGCGGCTGGCCAGGGCATCAGTGGCCACGGCCATACCGGTGGTAATGAGGCCGCCCAGATAGTTGTGGTTGGCGTCAATGACGGAGAAGGTGGTGGCGGTGCCCATGTCCACAATAATCATGGGGGAGGGGTAGTTGTGGATACCGGCCACGGCATCAACCACCAGATCACTGCCCAGCTGGGCGGGGTTGTCGATGCGGATGCTGAGACCGGTCTTGATTCCCGGCCCCACCACCATGGGCTTTACGCCGCAGTATTTTTCAATGGCTCGTTTGAAGGTGTTGGTCACGGTAGGCACCACAGAGGAGACAATGGCCCCCTCAATCTGCTCCCGACTCAGGCGGTGCATATCCAGGGCAGTCCGGATGGTAACGGCATATTCCAGGTCGGTGGCCCGATGGTTGGTACACACACGCTCCTGAAATAAAATTCGGTTGTCTTCAAAGCAACCCATGACAATGTTGGTATTTCCGATATCCACAGCTAAAATCATACGATTGATTACTCCTTTATAACATGGGCGTGGTGCAGAGCCGAGCACACACCGGTAGAGATGATACCGGCCACCACAGCCTCAGTGGTGCCGTTAATCAGCACCACGGACAGAACGATACCCAGCACGGCTTCATAGGCCACAGCCTTGGCGGCGGCATAAGCGGTGCCGAAGAACAGATAAATCATACCCATCACCAGAATGGTGTTGGTGAGAGAGCCGGCCACGCCGCCTACCAGATAGCTCACAGAGGGGGCCTTCTGCTTGGTGAGCTTGCGGATGCCCTTGCTCACGAAATAGGGAACCACGCCCACCAGAATCCGGGGCAGGAAGCACACCACCAGAGCCAGAGGACTGCCGCCCAGACCTTCGCCCATAGATACGAAGGGGGAGAAGCAGAAGGAGGTGAGGCCGGGCTGCATGGTGTTGTCAATGAGGCTGGTGAGGCCAAAGACGAAGCCCAGAAATGCACCATATTTGGGGCCTAACAGCAAAGAGCCCACAATGACGGGGATGTGAACGGTAGTGGCCTGAACGCCTAAAAACGGGAGCTTGATATAGCCCACATAGGGCAGATTGGCAAGCAGGAGAATGAGGGCGGTCAGCAAGGCCAGCTGGACCAGAGTACGAGTTTTGTTGTTTTGTTTCATCACGAAACCTCCAAAAATGTTATTATTCCTCACAAGGAGGGTACAATACATAAGGCCTCGGCACCATTCCGGGAGCGGTCGAGTTTCGGGAGAATACTCGCAAATGCTCCGGCCCATTGCCTTAGCCCAGGGCCATTATACCATAAGTTCTAAAAATTTCTATAGCTTTCCGAAAATTTACATGGTATGATAAAGAAAAACGGCCTCTTGTCGGAAGCCGTGTAAGAGTCGGCGGAAGAGCCGGATAATGGAAAAGGAGAAACACCATGTTATCCAATAAGACTGTGGTATTGGGTGTCACGGGCAGCATTGCGGCCTATAAGATGCCCAACCTGGCACGGATGCTGAAAAAGCTCCACTGTGATGTCCAGGTGCTGATGACAAAAAATGCCTGTAATTTTATTACCCCCATCACCTTTGAGACCCTGACGGGGAACAAGTGCCTCATTGATACCTTTGACCGGAATTTTCAATATTCCGTAGAGCATGTGGCGCTGGCGAAGCGGGCGGATGTGGTTCTGGTGGCTCCGGCCTCTGCCAATGTGATCGGCAAAATTGCCGGAGGCATTGCGGACGATATGCTGACCACCACGGTGATGGCCTGTCCCTGTAAAAAGCTCATTGCTCCTGCCATGAATCACAATATGTTCCACAACCCCATTGTGCAGGAGAATCTGGACAAGCTGCGCCGTCACGGCTATGAGATTCTGGCCCCGGACCATGGAATGCTGGCAAACGGGGACATGGGAGACGGAAGAATGCCGGAAGAATCCGTGCTGCTGCACCACATCTTGAAGGAAATCGCCTTTCCCAAGGATTTGGCAGGGAAGAAGGTTCTGGTAACAGCCGGAGCCACCCGGGAGCCTCTGGACCCGGTACGGTTCCTCACCAACCACTCCACGGGAAAAATGGGCTGTGCTCTGGCAGAGGCGGCCATGCTGAGGGGTGCAGAGGTGACTTTGGTACACGGTCACATGGAGGTTCCCGCCCCGATGGGGGTAAAGACCGTTTCTGTGACCACGGCCCAGGATATGTTTGAAGCCGTCACCGATCTGGCCCCCAACCAGGATCTGATTATCAAGGCCGCCGCCGTGGCGGACTATACCCCGATGATCACCGCAGATTCCAAGATGAAGAAGCAGGAAGGGGATATGAGCATTCCTCTGAAGCGGACCCAAGACATTCTGGCCTATCTGGGACAGCACAAGAAAGAGCACCAGATTTTGTGCGGATTTTCCATGGAAACGGACAATGTGCTGGAAAATTCCACGAAAAAATTGACCGGTAAAAACTGTGATATGATCTGTGCCAACTCTCTGCGTCAGGCGGGGGCAGGCTTCGGCACGGATACCAATGTAATCACCATGATTACCAGGCAGGGAGCCAAGGAACTGCCGCTGCAATCCAAATCCCAGGCCGCCCATGAGATTCTCAATGCCCTTTTGACATTGAAATAAGGAGTAGGCATTCCGAATCCGAATGTCATTCAGAAACCGCCGAAAAGCAGAAAAGGGAGCGCATCGAATTTTCTTCGATGCGCTCCCTTTCCGTATGCAAATAACCGGGCAGTCTGAATGCCGGGGCCTGTGGGGAGAGCAGGGATTCATTGGAAGCTGAATACCACAGTGTCCTGCCACCGCTCCTCGTTTCCCTCATCCCGGGCGGTGATGCAGCCTCCCATGTGCTCATAAAAGCCCATGGCGTTGCGGTTGTCCGGCTGGCAGTGACAGCAAAAGCCCTGAAAGCCATGGGCCTCACAATATTGCCGGACGAAGGAAAAGGCCTGCTTTCCGATGCCCTGCTTCTGGGCCTCCGGCAGAAGATATAAGGAATAGAGAATCAGAACCTGATCCTTCTTTAAGGTCAGATACCCCACGGGAATTCCGTTTTGCTGGATAAAATAGTGGTCAAATTTAGGGCTTCGGATTCGGAGCAGGTCCCGTTCCTTGTGCCAGGCATAATCGAATCGGTCGATCATGTCATCCGGGTAAATGCCACGGTAGGCAGAGGCCCAGGCTTTCTGGCGAAGCTGCCCCAGGGTGTCGGTCTGTGATTCTTTTACAGGAACAAAATCAACAGGGTTCATCATCATACCTCCATACTCCGTGCAGCATGGCCACCGCCGGAGGAATACCAACACAGTAACACACAGAGGCTCCATTGTAAACAGGATTCGGGCCAAAATGCCGAAATCACCAATCGCCCGAACGGAAAACAGGGACCCCTATTTGTGAACTGTGCTGAAAATGGGAACGGGATATTGCAATTTGCTATTACGGTGATATAATGAAAAAATCCTGCAACAGGAAACCGAACAGCTTTGAAAAAGCAGAGAGGTGCTACCTGCTGAAGGCAGCCTCCTCCCTCGGAGCGCGCACGGCTGCCGCAGGCAGCACCACCGCCCACTTGTGGGTGGCGAGTAAGTGCACCCTTGAATCAGACGCATCACCATGGTTGATTCTTATGGGCGTGATATGATAGCAGATTCACGAAACGGAAATAAGTCCGACAGAGTGATTCTTTGAAAGGAGTTGTTTTATGAAGAGAATATTCGTTCTGCTGATGACCCTCGTCATGGTTTTGGCATTGGTTGGCTGCAATCATTGGGATGTGGCGACGGAGGATGGTGCTGATATGCAAATTGCAGCTGACATGACTGAAAAAGCAAAAGAATATACCGCTCCGCTATTCCGGGAGTATCTGAAAAAACAAAGTGTAGTGGACTATGAAATTACGCAAACAAATTACGGCTTCATCACTGGCAACCCAGTGGTTTTTGTAGTCGGCTACCAATATATAGTGGATGATTCTGAATTTTTATATGGCTATAAGCTGAAATTAAATGAAAACCAGACATTTACATTGCTTGAAGAGGGCGAATCTGTTGGCGAATTTATCTTGCGATAACAAACAGTGAAGCCGTTATGAATGGAGAAAGGTTCTTGTGCCATAGGCCAAAGCTGCATATGTTTATCAAGGATGCAAGCCCGACAGGTGCTTTCATTGGATCATTGAGCAGGATCTCAGGGGGGGTTACAGTATGAAAAAGCGAATTCTGGTAGCAGTGCTGCTTTGCGTGGTGATCATCGGAACGGTTCTGGTGGTCCGTCATGTGCACAATCAGAAGGAAGCCGAGGAAACCGGCAGACAGAACCTCATGGAGACCCTGGAGCAGCTGGAAACCAGGGAAATCTCCATCAAAGTGGTGGAAGCAGAAGAAACCCGGTATTACAGATTTGAACCCGGTTCGGAGATTGCAGCCTTTGTGGAGCAGCTGGAACAGGAAACCTGGGAGTGCTGCCCGGATCAGAAGGAGCGGGAGATTGAAGCACCGTACCTTAATATCCGGCTGGCAGACGGAAACGAGCTGCTCATTCTGAAGGACGGGACGGTTTTTGCATACGATGCCTATGACCTGGACTGTCAGAAGACCTATTATACCTCTGAGCTCTCCGTGGAGGAGCTGTCCCGGTATCTGCAAGTCAGTGCAGCAGAATCTTCTCTGGAAGAAATCGGCATTTCCGCATTTTCCTATTAAACCACGGCCGGAAGTATGACAACCGGGCCTGTTCGCTGAACGCACAGCGGACAGGCCCGGTTTTTATGCATATAAAGAAAGATTCTGGCCATTTCCCATTACCGCAGGAAATGGATTCCGCTGAGCATGATTCCCTGGGCAATCTGTGCGATTTCCTCCGTACTGGAGGGCATTCCGTCCCGGAGCCATTTTTCCAGGAGGCCGATGCACCCGGCACTGACAAAGGCATAGTAATATTCCAGCTTGGTCTGACTGACTCCTTCAAAGTACTTGGTGTAGCTTTCCATGCACCACTGACGACCCATGTCCAGAAGCCGTGCGGCAAATTTCTTGTCGCCGTAAGGCCCAAGGGTGACGATGCACAGATCGGCGTTGTCCTTGAGGCAGTTAAAAATCCCGGCGGTGATTTTCAGGGGAGTCAGTTCTCCCGGGGATTCCTCCAGAAGGGGCTGGAGGGCCTGCTGGAAATGTTCCAGCATGTCCGCCTCCATCTGCTCCATGAGGTCATAGAGGTCGGTATAGTGGGCATAAAAGGTGCCCCGGTTGATGCCTGCGGTCTCGCACAGCTCCTTGACGGAGATGCTCTGGATGGGCTTCTGACTGAGCAGGGAGGTCATGGATTTGCGAATCAGCAGCTTTGTAAGCCGTGTACGCTGGTCATTCTTTTTCATAGTATGCTCCTTTTGAAACCGAAAATAATAGGAAGAAATCTATGGAATCCTCCGGGCCTGAGAAGAGCACGGGAAACAGCAGCCTTTTCCGGGAAATGAGAGCAGGGCGTTTTCCTCCAGATTTGCCTCCCATTGCATGAAACCGTACAGCAGGAGGTCAATGTGTTGATTTTCAGGCTTGGGGGAATAAAACTGATGATTGTAATAAAACGGCGTGTATATTATAATACACTCAAAGAAGAAAATCAACAGTGTGTTCATAAAGTGTTCATAAGCGGAGGTGCTTACTATGAAGAAGCGTTATATCATCACCGGAGCCAATGGCCATCTGGGAAGCACACTCATTCGGATGCTGGCCCCCACGGGGGCAGAGATTACGGGCTTGGTGCTGCCCGGCGCCGCCTGCCGCAGTGAAGGCAGCGTGCATTATGTGGAGGGGGATGTGAGAGACATCGATTCTCTGCGGCCCCTGTTCAAGCATTCTGAGGAAGAGGAGCTGTATGTGATTCATACGGCGGGAATCATAGATATATCCGAACATGAGACCCCTATGCTCCGGGATGTGAACATCCATGGCACAGAAAATATCATAGACCTTTGCAGACTCTATCAGGTGAAGCGGCTGGTCTATGTCAGCTCCGTCCATGCCATAGCGGAGAAGGACAACTATGCCGTGATTACGGAGACCGACCGGTTTTCTCCCGGCAGTGTCCGGGGAGCCTACGCCAGAACCAAGGCCGCAGCCACCCAGGCGGTGCTGGATGCAGGCAAAGACGGTCTGGATGTGGTGGTCATTCATCCTTCGGGCATCATCGGCCCCTATGACCGTTCCGGCAACCATCTGGTGCAGATGATTACCGACTATCTCCGGGGCATGCTCCCGGCCTGTGTCCGGGGCGGCTATGACTTTGTGGATGTCCGGGATGTGGCCCAGGGCTGTCTGCTGGCCCTGGAGAAGGGAAGGGCCAATAATTGCTATATCCTGTCCAACCGGCACTATGAGATTCGGGAGGTACTGAACATGGTGCGTTCCGAGAGCCGGGGAAGGAAGCTGATGGTCCTGCCCATGTGGATGGCGAAGATGTTTGCCCCGGCCATGCAGTGGTATGCCAGACGGAAAAAGCAGCGTCCTCTGTACACCAGCTATTCTCTGTACACCCTGAGGAGCAATGACCGTTTTTCTCACGACAAGGCCACAAGGGAGCTGGGCTATATGCCCCGTGACCTGCGGGAGACCATCCGGGACACGGTGAACTGGTATAAGTCCATGTGCCGGAAGAAGGCCGACTGCGGGGCCTGCTGAGAAGGAAACAACGGGTCGGTCCGTAAAGGACCGGCCCGTTTCTGTCAGATCGGCTGCTTATAAAATGAGAACCAGCACGATTTGTCCTTCGGGGCAGAAGCGTGCTGGTTTTTGTTTCAGAATATGGAGCGGTTGAAATTCCACAAGGCCGGGAATTCCCGATTTTCTTGCATTTTCTTCATTTCTTTTCCAGTCGGCTGATAATAAACTGGGCGCACAGACCGGTAAAGGTACCGGCGATGACGCCGGAAATCAGCAGCACCGGCAGATAGACAATGAGCCCCGGAGTTTGGGCAATGATAATGGCGGCGATGATCTGCCCGATGTTGTGTGCAATGGCACCCACCACGCTGCATACCCAGATCTGCTTCCGGGACACCAGCTTGTGCATGGGGAGCATGATGAGGTAGCACAGCAGGCCACCGCTGAGGCTGTAGAACAGGGTCATCATCTGACCGGAGAACACGCTGCCCAGAAAGATGCGGCACAGGAGCATCAGCAGGGTGTCTCTGGGGCCAAGACAGAACATGGCATAGACCGTGATAATGTTAGCCAGACCCAGCTTCACGCCGGGAATGGGCACCGGGGCCGGGATCTGGGCCTCAATGGTGAAGATAATCAGGGCCAGAGCCGTCAGCAGGCTCATGCGGGTCAGTCGTTTGGTCAAAAATCTTCCTCCTTACTGTACCACGGCATCCAGCTCGCCGGGTTCTGCCGCCTGAATCACCAGCTGATGGGGCAGACATACGATGGGGGCGGCGCTGTCAGTCAGCCAGCCCCGGCGGATGCAGACCTGATCGGGACAGTCGGCCTCAGAGATGCAAATGCGGCCCGGCTCCACCAGAATGGTGTTGCTGCCGCCGTTGGCATCCTCCACCACGAAGCTGTAAGGATTCTGCACCTGGGTGAGGTCGATGGTTTTTATCAGGCGGCCGCCCTGCCGGATTTCTACCACAGAGGCCTCCTTTGCCCCCTGATGGAGCAGCAGGGTAGAAACGGCGCAGATCAGAAGCAGCAGGGCAAAAATTAAAATCCAGGTTTTTGTTTTAAGCATTGTCAATCACCTTCAGTTCATAGGGGCTGTCCGGGGTCAGCTGGAAGGAATCCGCCAGACCGGGACTGATGATGACTTCCTTCTGCTCCGTCACCAGAATGGTTTCAAAGTCCCGGTGCTCCCGCCAGAAGTCCATGGCCTTCTCCGGCCCCATGATGAACAGGGAGGTGGACAGGGCATCGCAGTAGACCCCCTCCGGGCCGATTGCCGTGGCGGAAATCAGGCCGTTTTTCGCCGGATATCCGGTTTTGGGGTCGATGATGTGCCAGTACACCGTGCCGTCCTCCCCGGTAAAGAACCGCTCATAGCCGCCGGAGGTGATGACCGCCTGATCGGCTGTGGTCAGAATGCCCAGATAGTTGTCTCCCAGGGGGTCCTGAATGCCGATGCGCCAGAGACTGCCGTCGGGCTTGGTGCCCAGGGTCTGGACATTGCCTCCCAGATTCAGCAGGGCAGAGGTGACGCCCTTTTCCCGGAACAGCTCCACCAGACGGTCACTGGTGTAGCCCTTGGCCACGCTGCCCAGGTCGATTTCCATATCCTCCGGCAAACGGACACACTGCTCGTCGGGGGAATAGACAATCTTGGTATAGTCCACATGCTCCAGCAGGGCATCCAGCTCCGACTGGGAAGGAATCTGATAGCTGTCGGTGGTGAAGCCCCAGGCCCGGACCACAGGATAGATGGAAAGGTCCAGAGCACCGTCGGTTTTCTCGCAGAAGCCCAGAGCACGCTCCAGAAGCTGGGCGGTGCTGTCAGACAGCTGGGCACAGCCGGTGGAATTGGCGGTATAGATTTCGCTGCCGGTGTCTGTGGTGGACAGGGTGTGCTCCAGCTGGGAAACCAGCTGGGAGGCTTCCTCCAGCAAACCCTCGTCTTCGGTGTAGACCGACAGGTTCATCACCGTGTCCATAGCGAAGATCTGGGAGGTTTTTACCTCCTGCTGCACCTCCGCAGGAGCGGGTGCTTTCCCGCAGGCACTGAAGGTCAGGGCGAGGCAAAGGGGCAAAAGAAGCTTTTGATACATAAAAGTCCTCCAAATATCCAGAATTTTCCAAAACCGGACCTTTGGGGAATCAGAAACTTCCCCAATCTCCCGGTTTGTTTAGAATATCGCCCCGGACAATGTTTGTCAAGACCGGGAACGAAAGTCCGGCGGGGCACCGAAGGGCCGGAAACAGTTCTATAATCCGGATGATGCGAAGCAGAGGGGAGGGAAATCAGATAGTTTGTCTAAACTAACTAAAAAAGCAGGGAGAAACATTGTTAGACATGACTAACTACAATTGATTGACTATTGTGACAGCGGATGGTATAATTCTAGGTGTAAAGTTAGCTGAAGCTAACTCCGAAACAACCTTTCCACATCATCATTTTGGACACAGTGACGTATGGGGAAAGGGACTTTTTTCGGAATTTTAAGTTTTTTTAAATAAAAAAGGAGGAATTCAGATTGTTCAAACGCATTTTCGCATTCGTACTGGTCACAGCTATGCTGATGACCACGGCTTTTGCAGCCACACCGGCGGACTTCACGGATTTTCCCACCGACTGGTCTGCCGAAGCAATGGAACACGCTGTGGACAATGGACTGCTGGAAGGCAGTGATAACAAAATCAATCCCCGGGGGACTCTGACCCGTGCCCAGATGGCGGCCATTATGAGCCGTGCCTTTGGTGCCACGGCCACCGCATCCCTGGAGGAGTACCGGGATGTGAACGCAGAGGCCTGGTATTATACCGAGCTGTCCCGTGCCGTTCAGATGGGCGCACTGGAGGGCGTGGGCAATGGCCTGATGCGGCCTGATGGTGCCATCAGCCGTCAGGAGGCGGTTGTGGTTCTGTCCCGCCTGTTCGCTCTGGACGGTGCAGACACCGCTGTTCTGTCTCAGTACCTGGATGGTGACCGGGTAGCTCCCTGGGCCAGAGATGCCATGGCAGCTCTGGTGGAGGCAGGCTATATTCGGGGCTATGTAAACGGCACCCAGCAGAGACTGAAGCCCCATGGCAGCATCACCCGTGCAGAGTTTGCCAAGGTGATGGACAGCATGGTGACCGTCTATGTGGACGAGGATACCGAGCTGGAATCCCCTGTGGAGGGCAATGTGCTGGTTCGTGCCGATGGCAAGTCCCTGGAGAACCTGACCATTCAGGGGGACCTGATTCTGGCAGATAATGTGTCCTCTGCCAAGCTGGAGAATGTCACCATTGAAGGCCGCCTGGTTATTCGCGGCGGCAGCAAGAATGTGGAGCTGGAGAAAGTCCAGGCAGAAAAGACCATCATCGACAACCCCAACGGCCTCACCGTCGTGACCGTTTCCGACTGCGAGCTGGGCAAGATTCACCTGCGCAGCGATCTCATGGTCAACGGCGAGCTGAACGAGAATAACGAAGTCCTGGAAGAGGGCGGTCATCTGATTGCGGCTCCTGCTCCCGACCCCGAACCCGAACCCGAACCCAATCCCGAACCCGACCCCACTCCCGATCCCGACCCCACTCCCGAACCCGACCCCACTCCCGAACCCACTCCCGATCCCGAACCCAATCCCAATCCTGATCCTGAACCCGAACCTGACCCTGAACCCGAAGCAGCCCGTCTGGTAGAGAAGGCTCAGATGCTGGACATGGGCTGGGCTCAGTTTATGGCTGTGCAGTTTGCAGAGGGCTACAGCCTGGAAAACTGCACCCTCACTGTGGACGGCGTGGAGATCAATGATGCCGTGACCCCTGTCACCGATGACGGCTCCATCGTCAAGTGGGAGATCACCGAGCTGGGCCATGCCAGGCTGGAGGTGACGGACGGCACCGATGCACAGACCGTGACCCTGGGCGAAGGCGAAGGCCAGGCCCCCGAGGTTGTGGAAGGAACCGCTCCCGACTACTTCCTGCTGAACGGTCCTGTCTATGTATGGGATTATCACCTGACCAACTATGACGATGCCGGCAACATCCGTGTGGTTCCCGCAAAGACCACCTTCGATCTGGATGCCACCTCCGGCGCCAGCGTCATTGCACACTACAGCCCCGATACCATCATCCATGAGGATGCCGATACCTTCGGAAAGGTTACTGGTACAGTGGAACTGATGTTCAACTATGCTGAGGGCACCGAGGAAGAGAAGGCATTTGTGGACGGCATCACCGATGTGGATCTGGTGTCCTTCCAGGAATACAAGCAGACCCTCAACGACGAGCTGAACTACACCGTGGACAAGGAATTTGCCCATGGCGATCATACCGTGGCCTGCATCAAGGTGCCTGCTGGCCAGACCAACTTCAACACCAACGGCCGCTACAGACTGCGTGTGACCTCCAACGGCACCGCTTATCTGTTCCCCATCCATCTGGTCAACGAAGTGATTCCCACCATGACCATCACCGGCAACACCGGCCATACCGGCAAGGAGGTCCACTTCCGCATTGCAAACATGACCTATGGCATTACCAGCCCCATCTACCGTGTGGAGCTGACCAACCCCGCCGGTGAGACCTTCCAGCTGGCCAAGTTTGACGACTGGTTCCTGCACGGCGATCTGCTGGTGCTGTACAACGACCACACCAACTACTTCCCCGTAGACGGCAACTACACCGTGAAGGTCTGGGCCGACGGCTTCCAGCCCTTCGAAAAGACCTTCCATCAGACAGCCTTTGTACAGAAAGCACCTGAGGCTCTGCCTGTGGATGCAGTTTCTTCTGCCAGCTCCGGCGGTGGCGGCGGCTCCTCTGAGGGCGGCGAAGGCGGCGGCAGCAAGGTGATGAACGCCAACCTGATTATGGATGCCGACCTGCTGGTAAATGCCGAGATCATCAAGGTCATGGGCTTTGACAACGAGGCCGCTCTGGGCATTGCCGAGCGCTGGGAAACCATGCAGTCTCTGTATGTATTCAATGAGGGTGCAGAGACCGTCTACACCTATGAGAACTACTATGATGCCGTGAACACCGCAAAGACCCAGGGCCAGTACCTGACCTTTGCCGAGTACATTGCAGGCGAGTCTGCCGTAACTACCGGCAACCGTCCCTATGCAGTCAAGTACATTCTGGAGGACAACCTTCTGGGCGAGACCTCCAGCTTCCGTGAGGCCATGGGCAAGAATGTTCCCGCTCTGACCCTGACGGCTCAGACCGAGACCACCGCCACCTTCACCTGTGAGGATCAGGCCTACCTGACCAAGCTGGCAGAGGGCGAGCTGTTCCTCAACACCACCTATCCTGCACTGAAGGCCGACCAGTATGTGGTGGACCTGGAGGCAGGCACCCTGACTCTGAACACCGTCAGGGTGGGCAAGAACACCCTGCAGATCACCGTTCCCGGCTACAAGACCGCTGAGGTGATCTTTGAGATCCAGAAGGTTCTGGAGGAAGTGACCCTGTCCGCTGCCGATATCACCAGAGGCGAGTCTCTGGTGGTGGTCTGCGGCACCGCGCACGACACCTGTGATTTCTTCGCAAACATTACCGCGGTTAAGCTGATCGCTCCCAACAAGGCAGAGCGTGTGCTTCGTCCCGAGGGCGCAGAGAGCGCCTTTGAGAAGCTGGGCTATGCTGTGAAGGGGTCTACTCTCACCATCGGCAAGGACATCTTTAATGAGGCCTTTGCCATGAACAAGGACGGCACCTTCCAGGCCGGTGCCTATGAGGTTGTTCTCACCGCCAGATACTACGGCGAAAAGACCGTTACTGTGAATGTGGCCCAGGGCCAGAATCCCGTGGCCCCCTCTGAGCAGCTGGATGCTCCTGTCCCTGTTGAGGTGAAAAAGCAGTTCTACACCGGAGATTATCAGATTGTCTTTGGCATGGGCAAGGATGCCTATATGGGCGCAATTTCCAATGTGACCGTCAACGGTCAGGCAGTGGAATACACTGTGAACAACATCACCGACGGCCTGATGACCGTCTCCGGTGCAGCCATGCAGAATGATGCAGACAACACCGTGGGAATCACCGCCGCCGGCTACAGGAAGCTGACCCTGACCATCGCAGTGGATGCCAGCGGCAGGCCCACTCTGAAGCCCACAGCTCCTGTGGAGCCTGAACAGGCAGCTGCCCCCGTGGTGGCCTCCATCACCAAGGGCGGCTTTGGCCCCGGCGCATACCAGAAGGTTGCCTTTGAGCAGTACGAGGGCATCACCGACTATCTGAATGCAATTACAAGCATCACCCTGAATGGCACTGAGGCCACCGAGGTGGGCAGCCTGTGGAACGAGAAGAACGCTTACCAGTTGTCCAATGTCAACAACAGCCAGACCGTCAGTGCCTATGACAGCATTGACTTCTCTGCCGACTGCTTTGGCGAAGGTGAGGTCACTGTGGTCATCACCGCCGAGGGTTACGAGACCCTGACCTTCCGTGTGACAGACGGTGCTTTGGCTCCTGCTGAGCCTGAAAAGCCTGAAGAGCCTGAAAAGCCTGAAGAGCCTGCTCAGCCCGCAGCGCCCGCCGTGGCAGAGATCACCACCCAGTCTCAGCTCCTGAACGGTGACTATTATATGGTTTCCTTTGCAGGAACTTCTGAGGAAACAGCTGCCTTTGTGGCTGCCATCAACAACATCACCGTGGACGGCGTGAAGGTTCAGCGTGTAAGCTCCTTCTGGGGCAGCACCATGAGCTACAAGCCAGCCAACGATCCCAGCCTGGGCGGCCCCTATCAGTATCTGCATTTCACCCTTGACTGCTTCACCGGTGAAAAGACCGTTGTGATTTCCGCAGATGGCTATGCAGATCTGACCTTCAGCGTCAAGGACGGCAAGCTCCGGTAATTTGTTCTGATTAAATTCCGGATACAGAAGAACCCCCGATTTCGTAAGCCGAAATCGGGGGTTTATTTTAGCTGTATTGGTGCTGCATTGGCGCAGAAATACGCCCCGAACACAACTTTTTCAACTGCTCGCCCCCAAGGGGGAGGCCAGGTGCTAACGGAAGCAGCAGGGCAATAAAAAACCCGTATCTGCGGAAAACCACAGATACGGGTGAATTCTGAAAGAGTAATTATCTCTTGGAGAACTGAGGAGCACGACGTGCGGCCTTCAGACCGTACTAAAATAGGCTAAGTGCTGATTTCCCTTGATATTACAGCGTTTTTCGGGTGTTGGCCCTTCGGTTGTCCTATTCCTTAACCCAAAAAATAGGCTGCTTTTAGGAGGGAGTGATCTGGTGAAGCGCACCATTCACCACATCAAAAAGTTCCTCTGGCTTATTGTACTTCACCTTGGCGTAGATGTCCATAGTTGTCTTACTGTTTTCATGCCCAGCAAGGTACTGAACTGTCTTGGGGTCAACGCCAGCATATAAAAGATTGGTGATGTAGGTGTGCCGCAGCAGGTGCGGTGTCACATCGAAGTCCATGCTATACACGATGTTCGGATTGTTTTTCTGATGTCCGCCAAGGTTCGGCTTGACTGTGTACTTGATGCTTTGTCCATTTATATATTTATAATAGGTACGCTCCTTGGTAGAGCGAACAACGATGTACTGCCAAACCCGTTTGAACTGTGAATAAGACAAGGGCTGTCCTTCACTGTCGGCAATCACATAATCCGATTTGGATGCAGCCTTGGCTTCTCTCAGGCAATCCACAAGGCGCTTGGGGATCGGAATGTCCCGCCTTGCTGCTTTTGTCTTGAGGGTCGTAGAAATCACCGGTCTGTTATGCTCTGCACGCCATGCTCGCCGCACAGAAATGTAAGGAGTAGGTGCGTCCAGAAATACGCAGTCCCACTGCAAGGCAAGAGCTTCTTCCCGGCGCAGGCCGGAATACAGACCAATCATGGTAAACAGATACGGCGGAAGTCCTTTGACTGTATCCAACAATACCGCTACCTGTTGGTCTGTCAATGCGTCTTTCTTTTGTATCGGCTTTCCGCCCTTTGCCGAAATTCCCTCGCACGGATTGTATTCCAGCAGTTGGCTCCGCTCTGCCGAGGAGAAGATGCACTTGAGGAGCATATTCACCGTATTGTGCAGACCCTCAGATTTTTGGGACAATGGTATCAGTGCCAGACGAATATCATCTGTTGTCACTTCTTCCATATACATATCTCCCAAAGGCTTGATGACGTAGTTTTTCATGTTGGAAGTGTAACCCCTCAGTGTAGCCGCAGACACCTTTGCGGATTGAATCAGCAGCCATTTCTCGCAATATTCAGCGACGGTAGGATGTTCCCGGCGAAAGATGATCTCCGACACTTGGCGTCTCGCTTCCTGCTCCTTATCATACAGTTCCTCGCAGGTAGTTCCATACAAACTTATCTGCTTACCGTCTGCATCCATAATCCGGGTTCTGTAATACTGGACACCTTTTCGAGTAACGGTTCCATATTTGGGAATGTTCTTTTTCTTCTTTGCCATAATGAATTTCCTTTCTTGTGTGGTGGTGTATCTACACTCCCTTTTTATCAGATTTTTTAGATTGAATCAAAGATGCGGACGATGCAAAACAAAGAGCGAGACATCCTTGCCTCGCTCTTGCTTCATTTTCGGTTTTGATTGGAGTTACACAGCATCCCATAAAGCAAATGCACAGCCCATCGTTTTGACAAGATCCTCCGGTCTGTTGTATTTGACCTTTGCATAAATGTCCATCGTGATTTTGCTGTTTTCATGGCCTGCCAGATATTGAACCGTTTTGGGGTCCACTGAAGAATGGATCAGGTTTGTAATGTAGGTATGCCGCAGCATATGAGGGGTCACATTAAAATCCAAACTATATACCACATGGCCGTTATTTCTGGCTTTTTCTCCAAGTTTAGGGTAAAGCATATATTTCACATACTTCCCGTCCACAAGTTTCCTAGCAATTCTCGGCTTTGCGGTGCGTGTCACAATGTACTGCCACAGCCGCTTGAACTGTGTGTAGGACAGTGGACCGCCGTCCCGATTGGCAACCACATAATCCGAAGTGGATTTTTTCTTTGCCTCTTTCAAACACTCTGCCAAACAAACCGGGAGAGGGATATTCCTCGCAGCTGCTTTTGTTTTCAGCTCTGTAAGGATAACTGGCCTGTTGTGCTCTGTGTGCCATGCTCGGCGCACCGTTAAGTACGGAGCATCTGTATCCAGATACACGGAATCCCATTGCAGGGCCAGAATTTCTTCTCGGCGCAATCCGGCATATAAGCCAATCATCACGAACACATAAGGCGGTAAATCCCGGATAGCATCCAAGAGCCGCACTACCTGTTCATCTGCCAACGCCTGTCTTTCCTCTTGAGGAACACCACCGCCCTTTGCATCTAGGTATATCGTAGGGTCCTCATCAATCACATGGCTCTCTTTTGCTGCCCGGAAAATGGACTTGCAGAGGATTACCACAGACTTGTAAACGGAAGCAGACTTCTTAGAAACAGGGACAAGGGCAAGCTGAATGTCATCCAATGTCACATCTGCCATCCGCTTCTCTCCCAGCCCTTTAATAATGTGCCGCCGCACCTTGGATGTATAATCTGTCAAGGTGGTCGCACGAACATGAACAGACTGCATCAGCAGCCACTTTTCACAATATTCAGCAACCGTAGGCGATTTCCGATGGAATGTAGTGCTGTCAATCTGCTCCAACGCCTCCAATTCCTTATCATAGAGCTTTTCAGGCGTCTTTGCATAAAGAGCTACTCTGTTTCCATCAGAATCTTCAATCCTGGTTCTGTAATATTCAATACCGTTCATTACGACTGTGCCGTATTGAGGAATTATTCTTTTTCTTTTTGCCAATTCCATTTACCTCCTATGAATGATCTCCAGCGCTGTACCTTTGTTTTATCAGACATCATGGAATCCGGCAAGGATGTGGAATGGCTCATGATTTGGCGCTCCGCAGTTTGCGGTAAGTGGAATTCTTTTCCATAGGCTTTGCCCGATAGGTGCATTTTGCAATATATTCCTGAAGACCTGCGTCCGTAAAGTATACACAGCCGTTCTGCACATACTGCACGTAGGAAATTAGACCATTGTTGCGGGCAGCATCCAAAGTCGCAATGCTGATGCCTAGAATTTTGGCTGCCTCTTTTCGGGTAATCAATTTTTCCATAGGTATTTCTCCTTTCCGCAATGGCGTGGTTATAGCTTTCAAAATCACATGAATACGCTGTCAACCGAAGCTGGCAGCGCATGGTATCTGACTTTGAAAAGATAACTGCACCCAATTTTTGATCCATTTTTACTAATAGAAAAATGAATGCAGTTATCTCATTTCATCATTTCAATTTGATTGCTAATTCGCCATATTTGCCACGCACCCCTGACGATGGGGATATAGCAGGTCGCCCTTGGCAGGGCTGTCATAGCTCCACAGCGTCGTTTTACTCGTGCGCCGCAGGGCTTCCCCCAAGTCTTTAGGAGATCGTGAGAAAGTATCTTTAACCCCCGTGCTGTCATTGCGTCCAGAGTGCCAGTCTGGTTCTAAGGTGTCCGTTGATCGCTCTTGCAGCTTGCCGTATTCACCTCCAAAAAGCTGCCGTCTCAGCGCCGTCCCTTATGTCGCTCATCACACGGGTTTCGTACCTGCTATACCGTGTATGCAATTGTCAAGGTGCGGAAGAAAGGTCTTATTAAAGTATCTTTCTGACAGCCCTGACACTGAACTGGTGAAACAACAGTCAATCAAAGTATTTTTATCTTAGATTTCCAGTATTTTTCTTTTGTCAGCATTCGATTTTCGTCTTAGAAGATATGAACTATAAACTGTTGGCAAGTGCATATTGCATCATTCCAAAGAATGTATATGAATTATAAAATGTATAAGGGTGATGTGAAATGCCAAAAGCAAAAGATTGCCTTCCCTTTGCTTCGTTGGTCCAGAATGTCAAAGCAGCTCGTATGGCTATGGGGATGACTTGTAAAGCACTGGCAGAGAAGATAAATATTAATCCACGTTATCTTGCAAACATAGAAAACGTTGGTGACATTCCGAGTATCCCTGTGCTTTATGACTTACTTCATATATGCAAGTTGTCCGTGGATAAATATTTCAACCTGAATAAACGTGATAATACAAGCGAAGATTATGATCGGATAATTCAGAAATTGATGTTGTGTCCAAAGCAATATCTTCCGATCATTGAAGGAGTAATTGACGGGGCAATCAAATCCAAAGAAACGGAGGATGCGTAAGTGTCCTTCGTTTTTAGTTTATTGTAATGATAACTCCATTCTACCATGCTGGGAAAATCACTATGGATTTTTTCTTAGGTGTCAAACTTCATTATGCAATCAACCATCTGAAATATCTAAAAAAAACAAATAAAACGCTAAAACGGTTCTATGTACTTCTCGTTTGAAAAAAGATATGATAAGTTCAAATAAAAAACGAAGGTGGTGAACTTGGTGAATTCAGAATCCCTATATATCAGTACAGTATTTTTTGCAGGAATTCTATCTTTTCTTTCGCCCTGTATATTCCCGTTATTGCCGGTATATCTTTCATCCTTTGCGAATGAATCTATTATTGGAGAGCAGGAAAACAGAAAAATTTCTTTGCGATTATATCTGGTTTTCAGAACCCTTCTGTTTGTTGCAGGCATCGCATGCTGCTTTGTGATTTTGGGATTTGGAGCAGGATTTTTGGGCAGTCTCATTAACAGTGATTATTTTTTAATGGCTATGGGCGCAATTGTAATCATTATGGGGCTGCACCAGACCGGATTGATTAAGATCAGCAAACTGTATGGGACAAAAAAGGTCAGTTTGAATCGGACACAAAAGCGAGATGCAATTGGGATATTCCTTTTAGGGTTTACATTCAGTTTTGGCTGGACTCCATGTATCGGTCCTGTGTTAGCCGCAATTTTAGGATTATCTGCAGGCAGCTCTACCGCACTCTATGGTGCCTTTTTGATGGCAATCTATTCTCTTGGATTTGCGGTTCCGTTTATTATATTGGCGCTTTTCTCTGAGGTGCTGATCCGCAAGAGCAAACTGCTGTATAAGCATTTGGAGAAAATAAAAATCATCAGTGGTGTGATAATCATTCTGATGGGTATCTTTTTAATGACAAACAATTTAAATGTGTTGACAACTTGGATTGGAGGATTTTAATATGAAAAAACAATGGATGATGCCGGTATTGGTGTTGGCATGCATGCTGATGGTTACCGCCTGCACAAACAAAAATGCAAACAGCTCTGATACCTCTTTGATGGGTATGCAGGATGAAATGAAAACGCAGAGTGAAACCATGAAGGCTGAGTATAAAAAAATCACCGCTGATGAAGCAAAAGCAATGATGACAGATGATGCAGTCATTCTGGATGTCCGGACAGAGGATGAATTTGCAGAAGGGCATATTCCAAACGCAGTGCTGTTGCCGCAAACAGAAATTCCAGAAAAAGCAGAGATGGTACTGAACGATAAGGAGAAAACCATTTTGATTTACTGTCGCTCAGGAAATCGAAGCGAGGCCGCTGCAAAACAGCTTATCAATATGGGATATACACATGTTTACGACTTTGGCGGAATCAATACATGGACAGGAGAACTTGTAACCGACGATGCTATGGACGCGGGCAAAGACATGATGGATAAGTCCGGTATGGGCAATGACATGATGGATAAGTCCGGCATGGGCAATGACATGATGGATAAGTCCGGTATGGAGAAAGACATGATGGATAAGCCTGAGAACGCGAAGGCATCTATGAACCAATAAAAGTCTGCTTTGTTTTGAATAATCAAGAAAAACAAATAGATTCAGATAAAGGAGGTACTATGAAACTATCAGCAAAAACAAAAGTCATTGTAGGTATTGCAGCGGTTGCAATTTTAGCCACTCTGATCGCCATAAAAAGCAATAAAAATGGAGGAACGAAATCTATGATGGATGAAAAAAATGATGCACCTGTTTTTACGTTGACCGATTTTAACGGCGATCAAGTCTCTCTATCTGATTTTGAAGGGAAACCTCTGTATATCAAATTCTGGGCCTCCTGGTGCTCAATCTGTCTGAGCAGCCTTGCCGAAACAGATGAACTGGCAGCACAGAATGATGATTTTCAGGTAATCAGCGTCGTTGCACCAGGTTTTCAGGGCGAAAAAAATGCAGAGGATTTCAAAACATGGTATAATGAGCTGGGTCATCAGAACCTGCCGGTGTTTTTTGATGAAAAAGGAACCTATATGAAAGCACTTGGTGTAAGGGCATTTCCGTCTTCCGCATTTATTGATGCAGATGGAAAACTGTTGGATTTCAAGGTGGGCTATTTGAATAATGAAACAATAAAGACGGTCTTTGGGAATCAACCGATGGACTCTGTAAATCATACAGCAGAAAAAATGAGTGAAGAAAAGACTCACACGCCAATCGCAAAAACCATTTATCTAGCCGGCGGCTGCTTTTGGGGTGTCGAAGAATATATGTCCCGGATTCCCGGTGTGCTTGATGCACGTTCAGGCTATGCAAACGGCACAACGGTCGATCCAACCTATCAGGAGGTGTCCCGTAAAAATACAGGACATGCCGAAACGGTAGAGGTCACCTATGACAGTTCTGTTCTGCCCTTGGAAGTTTTGCTGCAAAACTATTTTATGATCATTGATCCGACCAGAAAGGATGGTCAGGGAAATGACATCGGTTCCCAGTATCGAACAGGTATTTTTTATACGGATGAAACGGAGCTGGAAACGATTCAGATGGCGGTTGCAAAAGAACAGGAAAAACATAAGGCCCCTATCGTTACAGAAGTAACCCCATTGACCGCATTCTATTTGGCAGAGGACTACCATCAGGATTATCTTAAAAAGAATCCGAATGGATACTGCCACATCAATGTGTTGGGGGCAAAAGAAGCCGCATTGAAAAACGCTGTAAACGCAAGAGAATATCCGGTGCCGTCACAGGCATTTCTCAAAGAGCATCTGACGGATATTCAGTATCGGGTGACGCAGGAAAATGATACCGAGCGTGCTTTTTCCAATGAATACTATGATACTTTCCAAAAGGGTCTTTATGTGGATGTAGTGACCGGAGAGCCGCTGTTTTCTTCTGAAGATAAATTTGAGTCCGGCTGCGGTTGGCCGAGCTTTACAAAGCCCATTATCCCGGAGGTTGTCACCGAACATATTGATAAAAGCTATCATATGGTGCGTACCGAGGTGAGAAGCAGAAGCGGAAATACTCACCTGGGTCATGTATTCCCGGATGGGCCAAAGGAGAAAGGCGGATTAAGATACTGCATCAACAGCGCTTCGATTCGCTTTATCCCGCTCGATCAGATGGAAAAGGAAGGATATGAACACCTGATTCCTTATATTAACTGAACACTTTGCCACCAACGAAATAAATCTGAAAATGGAGGAGGCTGTCTGTAAAACTTTTTCAAAAGATTACGTTAAGAGCCGAATAAACATATGTATCATTTATTGATTGTTGAAGATGAAAGTCTGGTCCGCAGGGGTATTAAAACCCTTGTGGACTATTCGGCTTTAGAGATTGATGAAATCTATGAAGCCGAAAATGGAGAAGCTGCACTGAAGATCTTTGAAACGAAAAAGATCCATCTTGTATTTGCAGATATCAATATGCCAAAAATGAATGGACTTGATTTTGCAAAGAAGCTCAAGGAGAAGGATCCAAATGTAAAAATCGCATTGATTACAGGATATGATTATTTTGAATATGTTCTGAGTGCATTAAAAATCGGGGTTGATGATTATATTTTAAAACCGATTTCAAAGGATGATATTACAGAGCTGCTCATCAAGCTGATCGAAAAAAGAAAGCAAGCGGATGGGATCAGCTTCTTAAAAGAATCAGCAAATAAATTAACCGCTCATTCTGCAGATGAAGAAGACAGCCTTAAAAAAGTGATTACCGACGAGATCCATAAAAATATTGATAATGCCGCTTTTTCACTGAGTGCTCTGGCAGCGATTGCCGGATATAATTCAGCCTATTTCAGCACCTTATTTAAAAAAATGTTCGGGATGAATTTCCGGGATTATCTTTTGGAAACACGTCTTGAACAGGCAAAAATACTATTGCTATCCACCAATCTGAAAAGCTATGAGATCGCGCAATCAGTTGGGATTGAGGACTCAAATTATTTCAGTGCTTGTTTTAAAAGAAAATTTGGTATGACCATCTCAGAATTTCGTGCTTGCCGGGGGATTCTATGACAAAAAACAGTTTTCAGATAAACAAAAACAGCTTTCGATTTAAAATCGCATTTTATTATCTCACAGCAAGTTTGTTTGCAATTATGCTGTTCAGTGGTGTGATTTATATGGTGGCATCTCATATCTTTGTCAAAGAGACGATCTCAAAAACACAAATGACGATTGATGTGAGTGCTGATAATATTGCCGAGCTTTTGCGATATAAAAAGAATCTGCTGGAGCTCTATGCTTCCAGTAAAACACTGCAATCTTTTGCTTTGGGAAAAGAAGATCTCAAAGAGCAGGTGATAGATCAAATAAACGCAATCAAACAAAGTGATGCACATATCTTTGGTGCGTTTATATCTCTCAATCAGGGAGAAACACTGACAAGCAATCAAATGCCATTTCTGGAAGATTCCCAGAGTATCAATCTAAGAACACCCTGCTTAACCAATGAACGTATCAAAAATTATCCGCATGATGATCCGTGGACAGTGACATTGGCAGTTCCTATTTTAGATGAAAACCAAAATCAGTTGGGGATTTTAGGCTTGGATTTGGATTACTGTCTCTTTTCCAATACCCTGCAAGCTCTTGATTTAGGTGAAAATAGTTTGATTTTCATTGAAGATACCAATGGGAATTTGGTGTTCGACAGCAGCAAACTATATGAGAAAGAATCGTCTATCAAACAGATGTTTTCTGATAAAACACAAAATGGTTTTGATTCGAAAAATAACACCCTGATCTATCACACCTCTATTCCGGATACCGATTGGGAAATGGCAGGAATTTTTCATCTTGAGGGATTACGCATCTTAAAACGACAGCTGTTTGATATAGTGGTATTTACAGCTTTGTTATTGTCCCTGGCACTTGCAGTCATCACGATTTTGGTATCACGCAGGCTGACAGATCCTATATCCCGACTTGTGAAAGGGATGGAAGATATTCAGCAGCTGACAGAGCTCAGTGTACAGCAGGATGAAATTTCAGAAACAGCGATTTTAACTGCGAGCTATAATCGTATGATCCAAAAAATCAAAGAGTTGATGCACCAGCTGGAACAAAAGCAGGAGGCATTGCGGAATGCTGAGTTTGATGCCTTGACCAGCCAGATCAATCCTCATTTTTTATATAATACATTGGATAC
>RCNH01000052.1_pt1 | contig 54563 bp, 44 predicted proteins | sample 2041161 | NCBI WGS metagenome assembly RCNH01 (sample SAMN09708215, study PRJNA481090) | Feces metagenome, whole genome shotgun sequencing project. | biome: feces | host: Leptonychotes weddellii | place: Antarctica: Sion Island | collected 2010-03-01 | reverse complement strand
AGCATCTCTACAGATGGGGCAAAGATCTTATCCTTGGTTGTGATATCAGGAACACGACTTGTGTCATAAGGATTATGGCTAAAGCTCGTCACAATCTCACTTTCAATAATTGCTTGTTTTTGAGCGGATGTGAAATGAGTGTTCAAGAATTCAGTATTCAAGTAAGAGCGCATACCACTCGTATCCCAGCGGACGGCATCCTGGATACCCGTTGGTTCTTGAGGAGCAAATTGCTTCTTTACTCGATCATCTTCTGCCATGATAAGGATCTTACCTGTGTTCTGTAATACTCCATCAGTAAGCTTCTTACCTGTATCAAGAACACGATAGGTCTTTGCATCCTTACCAAAGATAATCTTTGAACCTGCCCAACCTACCTGATTCGGTTTATTGTCAAACTCATCACGTGAGATGTAATAGTTATTTGGATTATTGAAGGCATGAGTACCCGCTGTAACTGTGTTACCCGTACCTGCCATTACCTTATAGATGAGCTTTTTACGAGCTTCACGCACGCGGGCTATATCTATATCGATAAGGTCTTGCGACATATCTGTTTTTAGATCATCAAGACAGTCATCAATAACTTCTCTATAGGCAGCCCAAGAAGCAGGTGTAAAATCATTCTCTTTCTCTGACAGGGGTTTTACAGTAGAAAAGTCATCAGCGAGATACGAGTCAGCCTTACGTATAGCCTCTGTCAAAAGCGGTTTTTGGGGACCCTTACGTAGGCTGGAATAATCAAGCTGAAGGTCAGAGGTAATAGGAGCAATGCCGCCCTCTTCTTCAATTTGAGTTTTAAATACACCACTAGCAGGCATATCTTTTACTACAAAGGAGAACTGAAGCCTACCTTCGCCTAAATCCTTGATAGTAACAGGAATTTCTTGCTGACGAGCATCATCTGAATATACCTTTACATTAGTAATGCTCGACTGAGCCCACCATTGGTGAGAGCTATTGTACACACCTGTAATTTTCTTGTTTCCCTGATTGTCTACATCTACGCGCACCTGAGGGGCAAGAAGTTTTACACCAACAACGGATGAATCAACAGCGTCAACAAAGAACAGGGTATCTCCTACAAAAGGATCCTCTAATTCTTCACGTAGCTTTGTTTGAGCAGAAACAAGCTTAGCATAGGCGCGGCTTGGATTTTTTGGATGAGCACTGGCCTCATCTATAGCTGCCTGCAGGGCCTGTCGTGTCTTTTCATAAAACTTACCCGTAGCAAGGATGTTCTTAGATTCCTTAACCTTATCATCAAGGGCTTTAGCGATATCAGAGGTTGTAACCATCTGACTAATCCTTAAAGAAACAGGGGCATCCATTACAGAAGAATAAATATGGCCATCAATTACTGTTCCCTGACCCTCGAAGGCAGGAATACCTAGTATGCAGGTGGCAGAATTATCTTCTGCAAGAATAAATTCATTAGAGGTCTGGTTAGCAAGGGTGAGACCTGTAGCATAGGCAGAAATACCATTGATAACAGCAGGTTTAAAATGTAATACCAAAAGACCACTACCGTCTTCTGAGCGCAATAACTGAGCTTCTGGAATCATGGTTGCACCACTCATGGAAGGCTCGTTATTATTGTCAAACTTTACAAGTTCAACCTTAACACGATTGAAACTATCCTTGCTTTCTACAGGGGTCTCAGCACCTGTGGTATCTGTTGTTTCTGAACCAGGAACAAACACACCTGCTCCTGAGGCTTGATCATCAGGAGTCTCAGTAGCGTCAAGACCAAAGCTTACTGTTTTGCCATTGGTGTACGTAATACGAATTTTTGCTGAAGCTTCCTTATCGGTCTTCTTAAAGGCTGTAATGGCATCGGCATAACTATTTGCTACATAAAGATGTTCTGCTGTAAGAGTGGTAGAAAAATTACGGATAATTTCATCTTTTCCTGTAAAGCTCACACCATTAACTTCAATAGATGCCACAGTTCCTGCCTGAACCTCGTCATTAAACTCAGAGGCAGGCTTATTGAAGGTAATACCCCACTTTTCATCCCATTTGGAATGTTCTTTATCGAAACCAGCAGCAGTAATTACAATCTCTTGCTGATCACCTGTTTTTCTTTGAAGCTTTGCAAGGGCGTCAGATAACTTAGTCTGAGCCTGAGTTACAGCATCCTGGTTGGCAGCATAATCCTGCTGAGTTGTCTTAGCAAGCTTAAGAGCCTCTCGTACGGCTACATATGATTCAGGGGTGAAGTCAGTTTCTTTTGCAGCTTCTGCCTGGGCGATAGCCTGCTCTAAGGCAGACTTATCAACAGACTGACCAGCAACAGCATCGTATTTCTTTACAAAATCCCGTACTTCTTCTTCAGTAAACTGTATAGGATGATCTTCAGGCAATGCACCCTTGTCATCCAATACAAGATTTCCTTCAGGGTCCTGGATGGCAACCTTAAAGCTTCCTGATTCTACAATAGAGCGAATAAGTTCTGCATTTGCAGACTGGAAACTTGAGTTGCTTTCTTCCCTGCCATAGTGCGCAAGTTTAAAACCTGCTTCCTCGAAGGTGTAGATTTTTCCATCATTAAACTGAATCTTTCCCTTTGTAAGGAAGTCATGAGCATCTTGGTTTGTCATCACAACTTCCCCGTCTTTTCTTTCTACAAAAGAAACTTCGAGAAGGGGATTTTTGGAGTAATCAAGCCTTAGGCGAGTTGAATATGATCCTGATCTCAGGATAAAACGAGAAGGAGTGGTGATAGAAGATAGAGGAGCCACTTCTCCAGATACAACCGTAGTCTCTTCAGCGTAGGCAATAGCTGGTAGACCAGCAGAACAGAGATTAACAGTCATAAGAGCAGATAAGGTAATAGATGTCGCACGAGTAATGGTATTTGGCATGTATTCCACCTTATAGGTTGTTATTAATAAGCCTTCTTATTAGACCAAAGGTGTTAACCTGTGTCAACAATATTGTTATCTTCTGGTAACTGGCGGTTCCATCCTCTCGGTAACGGTGTTTTATTTGATATATAAAAACAGCCCCTCATATCTGAGGGGCTGCATGCATAAGGACTAAGGAATATGTTTTAGTTAGAATTCCTGCGAGACATAGGACGAAGAAGGGCAAGGGCTGAAGCTAGTGCAGCTACAGCAAAAGGCAGGGCAGGAAGTGTATCTCCCGTATGAGGGAGTCGTTTACCTGCTGTTTCAGCCTGAGTTCCATAGAAGGAATCTTGTGAGGAGTAGCCTTCTTTAAGGGTATCACCAGAGAGTTTTAAATAAACCTCCTGGGTACCACTACCAGCTGCAATATCTTCCATAGCTTGTACAAATACCTGTAATTTTTGCCAGCCATCTGTAGTAGCTTGGCTATTTAAAGGTATGCGAACAACAGATGGGTAGGATACACCATCTACCACAATACTTTCAATCACTTCAGCAGGCTGGAAGACACCAGCATCATCTGCATACTTAATAGATCCGAGGTAGCCCATGGTAGAACCTACTTTAATACCCTTAAAGGTAAGGGTTGCATAGTACTTACCCTTAATAACTTCTAGCTTTACATTGTGATCAAGGGCTTTATTAGCCATAGATTCACCCGATTTATCAGCCTTAATCATATCTCCCACAAGAGAATATTCACCATCAGCCAAGTGTCCTAGACTGAGGTTCTTATACAGGGCGTTATTGGCACTGGACTCATGAGGTTTTTGAGGTGTCTGTGAACCTGCCTGAGGAGCTGTTGTGTTAGCACTAGGAGTTGTTGCTTCTGTTTGGCTTGGTGTAGGAGTAGACCCTTGGTCTGTAGGAGTACCTGGTGTTGCAGAGTTTATTTTTGTAAGACTTGCAGTATCAAGTGCAATCCAAGCCTCCTTTGTTCCTTGACCTGCCATAAGCTTTTCCATAACAGGAACAAATACTTGAATCTTTTGTTTACCACTCTGAAGGGCTTCCGCACTTAGAGGAAGGCTAATCTTTTGGGGATACTGAACACCATCTACCGTTACTGTTTCAAGTACAGCCACAGGCTGATATACACCCTGAGCATCTGCATATTTTAGAGAACCAAGATAGGCAGTAATGCCGCGGATATTTGCACCCTTAAGATTTAAAACGAGGGTATATTTTCCATTCTTAGCAACGATATGAGCAGAAGCATCTTTTACGGCATTTGCCATAGAGGGGCCTTTCATATCATCTTTTAGAATGGTGTAATCTGCCGTATATTCCCCATCTGCAAGAGTAGTAGGTTTAGGTTTTTCAGAGCTTGAGTTTACCCCACCTTCAGATGCGTCAGGTGTATGTACTTCTGCACCAGTTGAAGGGGTGCTTGGTGTTGTACTTGGTGTGCTAGGTTTTGGTTGTGGGGCGTTTCCTGCTTGACTACCATCAGATGCACCATCTACAGAAGGTGTTTCACCTGGTTTTTCACTTGGTTTAGGGCTTGTTTCTACTGTAACACCACCAGTTCCAGGAACTTCTTTTTCTCCCTGATCAGATGGGGCAGGTTTTTCTACTTCCTCTGTTTCTTTGTCAGTAGGTTTTTCAGGATCACCACTTACAGGAGCCTCCCCCACATCTTCCTTTGGGCCGGTAGCTTCAGATTCAGTAGACGTTGTAGTGTTAGGAGGAGCAACTTCGGAGCCTGGCGTGGGCTTTACTTCACTGGCTTCCGTACCAGTATTTCCAGATCCTTCACTTGGGGCGTCTTCGGTTACCTTCTTGTCTTCTTCAGCTTCCTTAGCTGGAGTTAATTTCTTAACGGTCTCTTTTTCAAGGGAAAGCCAAACTTGTTTAGTTCCCATACCGGGTGTCTCAGGTAAACCCAGGGCCTCCATCATAGGAATATACAGCTCGAGTTTTTGCTCACCGCTTGCCTTGGCCTGGTTACTCAAAGGGAAGCTCAAGGACTTAGGATATGTTGCAGGTTTCTCTGTTACAGGATCTTCATCAACAGAATATGTTTCTAAGCTTGTAGAAGGCTGGAATACTTGAGCATCATCTAAATACTTTAGATTAGCTAGATAACCTTTTAATACACCAACATTGAGGGGTGTGAGATTCATACGAATGGTATACACCCCATCCTGAACAGATATAACCAAATCACGATCAGCAGCCCTATCTGCCATAGAGTTTTGGCTTTTATCTATATGAAGGAGGTGAAAGTCAATAGAATACTCACCATTAGGCAGTGAGGCAAAGTCGAGAGCATCTTCTGCTCCATTAAGAGCTACAGCCTCAGGAGTACCGTCGAGGGCATAGGCTGTTGTGGGTGCATTAACGGCACACAGTGAACCTGCGAGAACCAGTGAAGTAGTTACCGCAGTAAAGCGTCTTGGAGATAGTTCCATATATACCACCTTATAACGGGAATAATTCCCTTCTATTAGACCAGTCTTGTTAGCCACAGTCAACATATTTGTTAAACAAAGCTAACAACTGCCTGTAAAAGGAAGGTGGACGGTAGCTTACATCTATAAAAGAAAACACCTGCCATAGGTATCTATAGCAGGTGTGATAACAATCGTCGTGTAAACATTACTTTTCTAGCGTCCGATCAAGAAGAGTCATAATGCGCTCAAGTTCTTCTTCGTTTTTAAAGTCTATTTCTATACGGTGTTTTCCACCTGAACTTTTTAGGCGCACCTTAGTATCAAGTTGCTTTGCAAGGCTTGATACTGTTTTTTTATACGGCTTAAAGTCATAGCTTGTCTTTTGCACTAATTCCCGTGCCTGCTCCTTGCCGTTAATCATACGAGCAAGGGATTCAGCCTCACGTACTGAGAGTTTTTTTTCGCGCAAGATATCAGTAAGTTTCTCTTGGCCTATTTGGCTCTCGATAGATAGAATTGCACGAGCGTGACCTGCGGTAATACTGCCATCAAACAAGAGTTGCTGGGCGCTTTCAGGAAGATCAAGTAAACGAAGTGCGTTAGCAATAGTTGAGCGTCCTTTTGACATAACTTCTGCTACTTGAGCTTGAGTCAAACCCTGTTGATCCATTAATTGCTTATATCCATAGGCTTCTTCTAGGGGATTAAGATTAGAGCGCTGGATATTTTCAATCATAGCGAGCTCAATAATCTTATCGTCCTGTATATCAAGCACTCGTACAGGAATTGACTTGAGTCCTGCCTTTTTACTTGCCTGGTATCTACGCTCCCCAGCAATAATCTGAAATACATCACCAAAGGGTCGTACTACGACCGGCTGCAATAAACCATCACGGGTAATAGAAGCCGCTAGTTCTTCAAGTTCATCTTGGGCAAAATGAACGCGTGGTTGATCAGGATTAGGGACAATACGATCTATAGCTAACTCATTTTGTATATACAGTTGTTTATTAGCAGCGTCTTGCTGTTGACTTTGTATGTCATCATAGGTTTCTGGAACCTGTTCTACTAGTGAAGGGTCATATACGGCGCCATAGCTGCCTTCTCCCAAAATAGAACTCAATCCCCTACCAAGTGTTTTCTTTTGATTCCTAGACACGTTGTAACACCTCTTTTGCAAGTGCACTATAGGCTTGAGCACCCTTTCCCTGGGGGTCATAAACCGTAATAGGCTCACCAAAACTTGGTGCCTCAGAAAGTTTTACATTACGAGGAATGATCGACTCAAATACCAAAGGACCAAAGAACTCTTGTACATCTTGAGCAACCTGTTTAGAGAGAGATGTACGCACATCAAACATGGTGAGCAACACACCAAAGATATCAAGATCAGGATTGAGGAGTTTTTTGACACGATTCATAGAATCTAGGAGTTTTGTCACACCTTCAAGAGCATAAAACTCACACTGAATAGGTATAAGAAGGGCATTGGTTGCAACAAGGGCATTAACAGTAAGTAAACCTAGTGAAGGAGGACAGTCTATAATAATAAAATCAAAGTCTTCCTCAAGCCCTTCGATTGCCATTTTTAAGCGACTTTCACGAGCAAATTCAGAGACAAGTTCTACTTCTGCACCGGCAAGATTGATGGTAGCTGGGGCAACTGAGAGGTTTGTAAACTCAGTTTTAACTACTACATCTGAAAGCTTACTATTATTAAGCAATACATCATATATACAGCCATCAACCTGGTTTTTCTTAATACCTAAACCACTTGTTGCATTACCCTGGGGATCAAGGTCAATAAGTAATACCTTTTTATCAGCCTCGCCAAGGGCTGCAGACAAACTTATGGCTGTTGTGGATTTTCCAACACCACCCTTTTGATTTAGAATAGCAATTATTTTTGCTGAATCTTGTGTTTGTGCAGAAGAAGACTCCTGATCAAGAATTTGATTCTCAGAGTGATCCTCGAGTCTTTTTTCTTTTTTTAAACCTTCAAAAAATCCCATAAATACCTCTTTATATAGGGTGTTGCATTATGCGAGGGGCTTCTTCTGTGCCATACCTACGCGACGAGGGAGCTTTAGTGCAGCTGGTGCATATTTCTTAAATACGAGAATACATCTTTGTGTCTCGTTGTCGCTAAGAACAAAGTCACGTTTTGAAACACACTTCATACCAAGACTATGTTCTAAACCACGTACCACTTCAAGCTCTTCAGGAGTAACGTGTGCCTTGTAGCAAATAAATTCTCCCTGTTGTTGTAACAAGGGACTTACTAACTCTAATAAAGAGGGAAGAGAACTTAAGGCACGTGCTGTAATAACTGCAAACTCTCGGGGCCTCTCGCGCGCAAGATCCTCAATACGACCTGGATATGTTGAAACTCTATCAGAAATACCTAATTCCTCGAGTACCCCATCAAGGACTTTCATCTTTTTTTGCACAGAGTCTACGAGAAGAGTTTCTCTCTCACTCATGATAGCAAGAGGAATCCCAGGGAAGCCACCACCAGTCCCAAGATCTGCATAGAGACCTGTAGGAGCCTGCTTGAATTCAGGAAGACCCGCGAGGGAGTCTTCTATATGCAATAACATTCCATCATCAAAAGAGTCGATACGTGTGAGATTATGGATCTTATTTGCTTCAAAGATAAGATTTAAATCTTTTACAAGCAGCTCATACTGTAGATCAGTGACTTCACATGTTCCTATATTCATCCCATTACCTTACTAACAAAAAAGGTAGCAGAAGCTACCTTATATATGTTTAACGTGAAACAGTTATTTTACAGGGCAAATAACCACATGGCGAGAACTGCCCGTACCTTCAGACATGGTTTCTACTGCCTCGTCTTCACGAAGGGTGATATGAACAAGGCGGCGCTCATAAGCACTCATGGGGCGCATACTGATGCAGCGCTGTTGTGTCTTAGCGCGTTCTGCAGCTGAAAGAGCCATGTTTTCAAGCTTAACACGCTGTTTACCCTTGTAGCCTTCGATATCAATAATCAAGGGATAGCGATATCCAAGCTTCCTAACAACAATGGATGATACAAGTGTCTGAAGGGCATCCAAGGTCTTACCGTGGCGACCAATGAGAATAGCAAGATTTTCACCCGTAATATCTAAGATTAGTTCTTGCTCATCTCCAAAGAATTCTTCAATAGATACTTCACCAAGGTCGAAGTAACGCAGGATTTCCTGAAGTGTTGCAATAGCAACGTCAGCCACCTGATCTATTTCATCATCGGTGAAATCTTCGAATTTCTTATCTAAATAGGATGTTTCCTCTAGATTGTGTTGCACGGTGGCGTCTTGTGGTGTGGTCTCCATATAAGCTCCTTCAAGCGCTGCGTAGATGTTATGCATAATCATCTTAAACTAGGCAAATTTTAACACAGCAGGCGCAGATTTTATAACTTCAGGTGTAATGACATAAAAATACACCCTGATTATGCCTAGTAACTCGAGCACTCTATCAGGGTGTATAGATATTAATGGGATTTTTTAGGGCGCTTCTTCTTTTCTTTGCGCACTACCTGAACTTCTACAGGCTTAATCTCGGGGGTAGATGCCTGCTTTTTAGCATCTTCCTTCTTAAGCACTGCCATAGTGATTTGCTGCTGACCTACACCAATTAAAGCGGATGTAACCCAGAAAAGCAGAACACCGGCTGGAGAGCTCCAGGAAACCCACAGCATAAACAAAGACATAAAACCTGCCATCATAAGAGTTTGTTTCTTCTGAGGGCTGTCATTATTGCGCTGCTGAAGGTACAAAGGCAGGAAGGTAGCACCTGCGAACAACACCATCAAGATAACGTAGGGGATAAAAATTACAATACCTTGACCAATGGCGACGCTTGGTGGGGTAACCAAGCTGGGAACAATATGATAGAACTCATAGGTAGTACCCTGCGTACGTTCACCCATCTCACGTAATACCTGGAACAAAAGGATGAAGATAGGCATCTGAATTAGAATAGGAAGACAGCCTGCCAAAGGATTAAAGTGTGATTCGGCATAAATCTTCTGCATTTCTTCTTGCAGACGTGCTGGATTATCCTTATAGCGATTCTGTAGGTCTTGCATAATAGGCTGCATCTTCTGCATGTTGTATGAAGATGTAATTTGTTTCTTCATCAAAGGAGCAAGTAGGAGGCGAAGGATAATCGTAATAACGATAATTGCTAAGCCCCAGTCGCCCGTTATGTTGTATAAAGACTCAATAATTTGAAAGGTTAGATCTTTTAACCAATCCCACATTATTTATATCCTCTCGTAGCTTCTTTCTTTTCTGGTACTGGATCATATCCACTCGGACCACCTGGTCGACACTTCAATATGCGTTTTGTGGTAAGAAATAAGCCTTTGATAAAACCAAAGCGCTTCACAGCTATAAGTCCATACTGAGAACAGCTTGGTGTAAAACGACAACAGGGTGGAAAAAGGGGTGATATCACAAGCTGATACATACGTATAAGAGCTATGGCTATCATCTGTGGTATCTTTTTTAGGGTCTTACCCATTGAAATCACCTAATGAGTCTCTAATCCAAAGCGGCGCAATGCCTCTTGTGCCTTAGTATAGAGATTTTGATAAGGAACTTCTGTAACTTTTGCCTTAGCCAGAAATATCACATCATATCCATCCCATGGGCCCCCTAAGTCACGACAGAGGGCACGCATGCGACGTTTTGCTTTGTTACGCCAAACTGCATTACCAAGTTTTTTTCCCGCTATAAAAGCAACACGACCTTGAGGGTCGTGTTGCAGTGGGTGTTTATATAACAATATTGTTATTGAATTGGTATGGATTCGCTTAGATTGCGTAAACAAATGCGATATTTCTCTGCTGGATTTAATGATTTCCAACACAGATACCAATCATTCATTAAACACAAAGACGCTTGCGACCCTTTGCGCGGCGAGCTGCCAATACAGCACGGCCACCCTTGGTAGACATACGAGCGCGGAAACCATGGGTCTTAGCGCGCTTGCGCTTATTAGGTTGATAAGTGCGTTTCATGAGCATTTCCCTTTCACGTTTTAGAGTAACTTCGAAATTGTACTAACTAGGACATATAAAGTCAATACCTAAGAATATGCATTTAGGTATCTTATAAAACTTTAATTCGTATAGCTTATGTATTCGCAATAGTTAAGGGTCATGCCCCTACGAAAACATTCTCGTATCCCAGATACAAACATCCCTATCTTATATATAAGTAGCATTCTCGACAAGACCTTGCGGGCACAAGATATGGATTATAGAGGTAAATTACCTAACACCGAGCGACTTCTTGGTGCTCCCCCTTTAGATTCCTCACCCTTAAAACCCTAACTTGGAGCTTATGAGGCACAGTTTTTTTTGGATCTCGTTATTGTTTCGTGAAAATATCCTGAATAACTGAACAGTTTTCATATGGAGCTTTGAAAAGCATGTACTGGGATAGATTACTCAATATTCTGTAGGAGGGTTGGTGAGCTACAGCATTATGTATGTATCTATACCGCCATATGTGTTGATAGATGGTAGCCCTTTATTTCTGACTTTCAGACAAGTTTTCAACATTCTTTCGAAAACATGGGTAAAACTTTCAAGGTTCGTCGTTGTATTTTCAGTTTTCATCCTTTGTTTTCAGAGTTTTCAACATTTTCTATAAATATTGGTGAAAACTCTGGTCTCGAGTATGATTTACTCATGAAAAATAGTGAAATTAACCGAGGGTTTTCTTGAATCTGATTGAAAAATGTTGAAAACTTCTTGAAAGCTTCTTGTAATACCGTATAGTTTTCATCAATAGCTAATACACGACTATAAGGAATATGATCTATGGCAGACTTTGAACAAGCTAACGATATATCTTCTGAGGCGATTGAGTTTGACTACTCTTTCGTCTACACCGCTGCGCGTATTGCAGTGTATGATGACCTAAAAAGTGCTCCACGCATTATTGATGTCGAACCAGGTGAAACTAAGGAATATATCGATAATCTTGCTTCTACTATCTATAGCGAGGCTCGTGATCTGGGAGGCACTATTCCCTACACAGTAATTCGAGAAGTATCAGAAAACTTTATTCATGCTCGCTTTGCAGAGGTTGTTGTTTCCATCTTTGATCAGGGACAAACACTGCGCTTCTCAGACCAGGGACCTGGAATTAGTCATAAAGAACGTGTACAGCAACCAGGCTTTTCTTCAGCTAATGAAACCATGCGTGAATACATTCGTGGCGTAGGTTCTGGACTTTCAATCGTGAGTGAATATATCAATTTTTCTAAGGGTATCATCACTATTGAAGATAACTTGGGAACCGGAACGGTTGTCACTTTAAGTCTCTCGGAAGATTTTAAAAACAAACAAGCAGAACAGACTATTGCAGCACACTCCGAGACTGTAGCAGCAGATAAACAGGAACAGATAGATATACCAGAGCTAACCGATCGACAGAAAAGAATTGTATCTCTGCTATATAAGAAAAAGGCCCTAGGTATAACGGACATTAATCAATTCACAGGTATGCCTGTATCCACCATCCATGGTGAATTAACAAAATTAGAAAAGGCTGAGCTTATTCAGATTGATGACCAGAAAAAGCGTGGTTTGACAGAATTAGGTAAAAGCGTTGCTGCTTACTTATAAAGATTAGGATGTTGGAATACTTATGCCTCAACAGCTCTATACCACCTGGGATGCCCTCTGTAGGCATATTGTGGCCTATGATGATGTGCAGGAAGCTCAATTTAATGCCATCTTTGCCCAAGTAAAACCCCAAGCATTTAGCGAGGGTTTTCTCATGCTTACAAGCCATACCAGTTTTATTAAGAACTATATAGAAACACATTATCTTGGTGTGCTACAACGTGCCTTAGAAGAGCTCTATCATATTCCTTTTGTTGTGTGTATTGAAATCGATACTACAGAAGCTCCAAATCCTCTACCGCAGACAGCTATACAAAACCCTGTGAGTCAAGGAAATCTAACGGATACGGCTGAAACACATGAGACTCTTGACCATAGAAACCAAGAGGAAACCCTTGTAGGAAAATCAAATAATCAGGCAGAAGCCTCGATGCAAGAAGCTAATTCAAACCCTGGCTTTTCTCCTCAATTTAATGAGTTATTACAAAAGGCTAAACAGGTTGCTGAAAGCCAAAGTGCTGCACAGGGTAATATCCCAGAACACCACCTACCTACTACTCCTAGCCCTGAATGTACTACAACTACAAGAGCAGCTATATCAGAAGTTTCACATGAAACAGGCTCTGTTGATGTAGATGACTTAAGTTTGGAAGAATTAAAGAAGATTGCAGCGCAGGTATTAGGCCAAAACTACGCTGAGAATCCTTGTGACACATCTGTCATAAGCGCTGGCATGTTTGAGTCTCAAGCACCTGAAACACATAAGCCTCAACACTATGTTGGTAAGGCAGAAGATAAGCCAAGCTCTAATCTTACATTTGAAAATTTTGTCATAGGTGACTCTAATCGTATGGCCTATTCTATGGCATTGGCTGTGGCAGAAGATCCAGGAAAACCCCAGTTCAACCCCTTGTTTATCTATGGACGAAGTGGACTTGGGAAAACACATCTTCTTCGTGCTATTGAAAACTACATCAATATACACTCACCCCACCTGGTAACTCGCTATATTGATTCGCAAGAACTCTTGAGTGATTTCACAACAGCAAGTATTGAACACAACACGCATAAGTCGAGCTTTAATACCTTTATGTCACGATATGAAGAAGTGGATGTCTTACTTATTGATGATATCCAGCATCTACAGGGTAAAACTCAGACACTTAATATTGTGTTTCAGATATTCAATAAACTGCGCGACATGGATAAACAGGTGGTACTTGCCGCAGACCGCGCACCTAATAATATCGACATTGATGAGCGCTATAGATCACGTTTTAACTCAGGTGGCACATCTGATATTCAACCTCCCGATGTTGAAACAAAATTAGGGGTCATTAAAAGCTTTATTGCCGAATATAAGCAACGTGAAGGGGATAGAGAACTACAAATTCCCGATGATATTCAACTGTATATAGCTGAGGCTTCAAGCTCTAATATTCGTGAACTCAAAAGCGCTGTTACTAAGTTAATTACCCAGATGAGCTTATTTGGAAACACAGATATAAGTGTTGAAGAGGTAAAAGCCTTGCTTCAAAATCACTTCTCTGGTGGAAGCATGAAACGTCTTGCGGTATCAGATATTCAACAAGCTGTAGAAGAGTTTTATAAGATTAGTCATGCAGACTTAACAGGTAAAAAACGAACCCAAAACATAGCTTGGGCACGCCATACGGCTATTTATCTCTGTCGACAATTACTTGACCTCCCTTATGCTGCTATTGGTCGTTCATTTAGCAATAGAGAACATGCAACTATTAAGCACTCTATTCAAACAGCAGAAGATAAGTTAGCTAAAGATAGAGAATATGCAGAAGAGTTAGAAGTAATACAAAAAATGATTAAGGAAGCATAGGGTGTAAGAGAGCTACATCTTCCTGGGCTATAAGGGGCTCTTTACTACTATCGAAAACTCTGGTGAAAACTACTCGAAAAGCCTATAAGAACCGTATGAAACCTATATGAAAGTTTGTTGAGAGAATTTTTCCTTCTTTATAAGAGTTGAAAAACTCTCGACAAACTTTCGACAAAATGTTTATTATTTTCCAACTCTGACCTGGGCTTTTGTTAGTTATAACACTTATACACAGACCTTATTATTACTACTATTTAATTATTTAAGAACTATAAGGAATTTGATATTTCAACCAGCAAGAATACCCTATTAGACCTTTCGTACTTATAAGATTCCATACGCCATTTGAGTAGGACTCGAGTAAAATAGCACTAACGAACAATTACTAACTAAGGAAGCTCAATGAAAATAAGCATTAACCAAGCAGAACTTTCTCACGCATTAACTATTATGCGTTCTGGTCTAGCTTCACGACCAAGTCTCCCTATTCTTAGTGGTGTTTGTTTTAAAGCATATGGCAACACCCTTACACTTCAAACAACAGATTTAAAATCCTCTGTTCAGTACCAGACTAAGGTCTTAGTTGAAGAAGAGGGTCAAACAGTAATACCTGCTAAATTGCTTATAGATATCATTAAGACCCTTCCTGATTCAGCTGTTCACATTACAACGGATCAGGATAACGTGTCCATTCTTTGTGAAGCAGCTTCCTTTGCTCTTAAAACTATGCCCGCAGAGGATTTCCCAGGTTTTCCTGAACTTGCTCCTGAGGAATCTATCACACTGTCCTTTGATATTTTCTCCCATATGGTGAAACGCGTAAGCCGTGTTGCATCCCGTGATGAAAGTCGCATGATTCTAACGGGTGTTTTAGTTTCTAAGGAAGCTGGAACTATCAAAATGGTTGCAACAGATGCCTATCGTCTTGCTATTGCAGAAAAAGAAGGTGTCGCATCAGGATCGGAAGATTTTGAAGCTGTAATTGAATCAGCCTTCTTGCAGCATGTTGCAAGTCTTCCTAAGGATGGGGAGGATATTACTCTCTCTCTTGCAGAAAACCAGATTATCATTCGCTATGGCGACACTATCTTTATCAATCGTCGTATCGAAGGTAATTATCCTAACTATCGCCGTCTTCTTCCTAGTGGGTATGATACCCGCGTTGTGTTTGACACGAATAAACTTGCTACAGCAGTTAAGCGTATTTCGTTGTTGTCTACACCCACTTCACCTATGAAGTTTGAAGTAAATAGTGATTCTCAGTCAACCCAACTTTCTACTGTTGCAGAAGATGTTGGAGCAGCACAAGAAACACTCCAGGCAGAAGTTATGGGTACAGACTTGCAAATTGCCTTTAATTACACCTATGTTCTTGATGGTCTTAATGTTATGAATACTGATTCTGTGCTCCTTGATTTACAGGGTTCAGATAAGCCAGGCATTTTTAGGGCGAATTCAGAAGATAACTTCCTCTATCTTGTTATGCCTATTGAACTTAAAGGGTAAGTTTGGGTGGTATGGAAGAAATACTCACTCCGGGTCTACGGGTGCAATCGTTAGAGTTATTTCAGTTCAGGAATTATGACAAGCTCGTACTTCCTGAATTTTCTCAATTAAATATCCTTATTGGCAATAATGCTGTTGGAAAGACAAATATTATTGAGGCTCTTGAATTATTAGGGATGCATCACTCCTCCCGAACACGGCGTTCTGAACATCTTATTCAATGGGGTTGCAGTGCTGCATCTATTAGAGCATCACTGAGTGATGGGTATCGTCACGTAGACATAGCTTCCCACATTAAGCCCGGATCAAAAACTTTTAGCCTACAAGGTAAGGTCTGTCCCGTTACTAAATTACAAGGCATCCTTCCAACCATTTGTTTTAATCCCGATGACTTAGATCTTGTAAAGGCGGGTCATAACGTTCGCAGAGCAAGTGTTGATAGTTTAGGTATGCAACTTGCCCCTGCCTACTATGGGCTTAAACGTGATTATGAAAAATTAGTTCGGCAGAAGAATAAACTTCTTAAGCAACAACCAACTCAGGATTATCTTGTAGCCTTTAATGATCCGATATGTGACTATGGTGCAGGGCTGTGTTATAAACGTTCCCAGCTCATCTGTCGCCTACAGCCGTATTTTCGAGATTTTTATCATGATATTAGCCAGACGAATGAAAAGGTGAGTATCTCCTTTATTCCTTCCTGGTGTGAAGATGATCCTAATCTTGTATATGCACAGGAATTTAGTCGTGAAGAAGCACAGGTGCTTCTTAAGCAAAGTGCTCATAAACTGGCACAAGAGGAAGTAATGCGGGGTCGCTGCCTCGTAGGTCCTCATCTTGATAAGTTGTATTTCTTCATTAATGGTAAGAATGCGCAAAATTTTGCCAGTCAAGGACAGATTCGTAGCATGGTTCTTGCGTATAAGTTGGCTCAATTACAACTTATGGAAGATATTCTGAGACAAAAACCCCTTCTTCTTCTTGATGATGTTATGAGTGAGTTGGATAAACATAGAAGGAATGCTCTTTTGTCATACATTTCTGACGATATTCAAACAGTTATCACAACAACTCATAAGGAATATTTTCCTGACTCTGTATTAGAAGATGCCCATGTAATTTCACTACCTATCAAGGAGTAATCAATGAATCGTTGGTTTACTACTAAACGTGTTTCTTTAGGTATAGATGAATTTATGCATTCAGGGGAAGATGTTAAGAATTCGGTACAGTATCAACGTCGTGCTGCACAGGTGCGCCATATGTGGCAATCAGTGGTAGATGATTATTTATGTCGTCATACAAACGCTGTTTATATCAAACAAGAAGGTGACCTGCGAGAATTGATCGTATATGTTGATGAAAGTATGATTGCTGCTGAACTTCAGGCTCAGCAGGAGCTTATTACATTCAGATTGTTAAAGCATCATAATGAACATATTGATAGGTGTAAATTCCTTGTCTCTCGTGGTCGCTATAAGGAATACTACCCCTTTACTAAAAGTACAGAAGTACAAAAGACTAAGGATAGAATTACACCTGTTCCGCCGACGGTAGAACAAATGCAATGGATCTCACAAGGTTTGCATACTATAGAAGATCCAATACTGCGCTCTTCTCTAGAAAAGGCTATAACTACCAATTTAGCCTGGAAGAATGGTTTAAGGTCAAAAAAATCCTAATATCATCAATAAGCCCCTCAAACGCTGTTTGAGGGGCTTATATGTATGGTTAAAAGCTATCTATCGATATAATGTGATATAATGAGTCGTTAATCTGAAAAAAGATATGAGTAACAAAACCTAATAATTTAAGGAGTGTGGAGTGGCTCAAAATAATTCAGAACATTATAATGCCGGCGACATTCAGGTTTTAGAAGGTCTTGAGGCGGTACGTAAACGCCCCGGTATGTATATTGGCTCTACAGGTCCTCGTGGTCTTCATCACCTAGTATATGAGGTTGTAGACAACGCTGTTGACGAGGCTTTGGCTGGATATTGCGACAAAATTGAGGTTTGGATCCATGAGGATAACTCAATTTCAGTATCAGACAATGGTCGTGGTATTCCTATTGATATCCACCCTAAGGAAAAAATCCCAACTGTTGAAGTAGTACTTACTATTTTGCATGCAGGTGGTAAGTTTGGTGGCGAAGGTTATAAGGTATCCGGTGGCCTTCATGGTGTAGGCGTATCCTGTGTTAACGCCTTATCTAATCGCCTTGTTGTACAGGTTGCTCGCAATGGTGAACTTCACGAAATAGAATTTGCACGTGGTGTAACAACAACTAAGCTTCATAAGATTGGTACTTCTGACTCTACAGGTACTAAGGTAACCTTCTGGCCTGATCCAGAGATATTTACCGAAACAACCGTTTATGAATATAGCACTCTTGCAAGCCGCTTCCGTGAGATGGCCTTCCTTAACAAGGGTTTACGTATTGTGTTTCACGACGAACGTCAGCTCTCTGAAGATGGTAAACCAAGGACCGAAGAATTCTGTTATCAGGGTGGCTTGAAGGACTTTGTTACCTATTTAAATGACGGTAAAGAAGTTTTAAACAAAAAGCCTATCTATTTTGAGGCAGAAAGTCCTGATGGAACAGTAGAAGTTGCCATGCAGTGGTCTACTTCTTTCTCTGCGAATTCTGTACTCTCATTTGCAAATAATATTAATACCCATGAAGGTGGTACTCACCTTGAGGGATTCAAGCAGGCAGTAACGCGTACTATCAATGAATATGCCCGTGAAAAAGGTATTTTAAAAGACAAAGATCGCAATCTTACAGGTGATGACACGCGTGAAGGTCTTGCAGCTATTGTGTCTGTCAAATTACATGATCCTCAATTTGAGGGACAGACCAAAACGAAGTTGGGTAATACTGAAATTCGTCCCCTCGTACAAAATGCTGTCACCCAGGGTTTAGCTGAATATTTAGAAGAAAATCCCGCTCCTGCTAAGCGTATTATCGGTAAGGCTACTCAGGCCCTTAAGGCTCGTGAAGCTGCCCGCAAGGCTCGCGAGATGACACGTCGTAAGACTGCTCTTGATTCCTTTGCTCTCCCAGGTAAGTTGGCTGACTGCTCCTGCAAGAAGGCAGAAGAATCAGAAATCTTTATTGTAGAGGGTGATTCCGCAGGTGGTTCTGCAAAATCAGCTCGTAATCGTACCTATCAGGCTATTTTGCCCCTCCGCGGTAAGATTTTGAATGTTGAGCGTGCAGGCCTACATCGCGCCTTATCTTCTGAAACTATTTCATCTCTTATCACTGCTATTGGTACCAATATTGGTGAAGATTTTGATGCTGATCAGGCACGATATCATCGTATCGTCATCATGACCGACGCTGATGTTGACGGCGCACACATTCGTTGCCTCCTCCTTACCTTCTTCTATCGTTATATGCCAGAGCTTATCAATCGTGGATACATCTACATTGCCCAACCACCTTTGTATGGTATTAAGCGCGCAAACCGCGCCCATGGCAAAATTGAGCAGTACATCTTTAATGATGAGGCTCTTAAAGAAGCCATGGCTCAACTTGATGATCCTGATAAATACCAGGTTCAGCGCTATAAAGGTTTGGGTGAAATGGACCCTGAGCAGCTCTGGGAGACGACTATGGATCCTGAGAAGCGTGTTTTGCTTCAGGTAAATATTGATGATGCAGCAGAATCTGAGCGCATTGTTAGTGAACTAATGGGTAGCCAAGTTACCCCTCGTAAGGAATTCATTCAAGAACATGCTCAAGATGTTCGATTCTTGGATATTTAAATCAATAATTGAAGAAATTCAATTTATAAGGAGATTAAATCGTGTCTGATGATAAAGAGCTTACTTCAACAGAAGGAACGGTTCTTTCTGCTGAACTAGGTAAAGAGATGCGCGTTTCATTCTTGGAATATTCCATGAGCGTTATTGTTGCGCGTGCTCTCCCTGATGTGCGCGATGGTTTAAAGCCTGTTCATCGTCGTATTTTATATGCAATGAATGAAAGCGGGTATACGCCATCAAAGCCTCATATGAAGTCTGCACGTACCGTTGGTGATGTTATTGGTAAATACCATCCTCATGGTGACAGTGCGGTATATGAAACCATGGTACGTTTGGCTCAGCCCTTCTCTATGCGTGTTCCTCTGATTGATGGCCATGGTAACTTTGGTTCTATCGACGGTTTTGCCGCAGCTGCTATGCGCTACACCGAGGCTCGTTTGGATAAAACAGCCATGGAGCTTTTGCGTGACCTTGATAAAGAAACGGTAGACTTCCAGCCTACCTATGACTCTGTATTGCAAGAGCCTAAGGTATTGCCTGCTCGCTTCCCCAATCTTTTGGTAAATGGTTCAGCAGGTATTGCTGTAGGTATGGCTACAAATATCCCACCTCATAACTTAGGTGAGACTATTGATGCTGCCTGTTTGATGCTTGATAAACCCGATGTCACAACGGAAGAATTGATGCAGGTTATGCCTGGTCCTGACTTCCCTACCGGTGGCATTATTATGGGTAAAAAAGGTATCTTAGATGCCTATGAAACAGGTCGTGGAAGCCTTACTATTCGTGCAAAATGCCGTATTGAAGAAGGTAAGAATGGCAAGTCATCCATTGTTATTTCTGAGATTCCCTACCAGGTAAATCGTACGAAGTTGCTCGAAAAACTCGCTGAGCTTGTTCGTGAAAAGAAGATGCCTGAGATTTCTGGTATCCACGATGGCGCTGATCGCCATGGTATTGATATTGTTATTGATCTGAAGCAAAATGCCATTCCTGAGGTTACTCTCAATAAGCTCTATAAGCACTCACAGCTACAACAAGGTTTTGGCGTTATTATGCTTGCCTTGGTTAATGGTGTGCCTCGTGTTTTGAGTCTTAAAGAGATGCTATTCCACTATATTCAGCATCAAAAAGAAGTTATCACACGTCGTACCCAGTACGAACTTGATAAGGCCTGTGCCCGTGCTCATATCCTGGATGGTTTACTCTTAGCCCTCGATCATATTGATGAAGTTATTAAAATTCTTCGTTCCTCTCGAACAGATAAAGAAGCCTCAGAACGTTTGATGGCTGCCTTTAACTTAAGTAAGCAGCAAACAAACGCTATTCTTGAAATGCGCCTACGTCGTTTGACAGGTCTTGAACGAGAAAAGATTGAGAGTGAATTAACCGAGCTTCAGAAGCGCATTGAGTACTATCGCAATGTTTTGGCTGATGAATCTATGGTGCGTGACATCATCAAAGAAGAGATGCAGGAAATCAAGAAGAGGTTTAATACTCCTCGTAGGACCCAAATCTCTGCTGGTAGTAAAGATCTTGACGTTGAAGACTTAATTGCTGAAGAGCAGATGGTTGTTACTATGACCCGTGCCGGTTATATTAAGCGTCTTCCTGTTGCAACCTATCGTCAGCAGAAGCGTGGTGGTAAGGGCATTCAGGGTGTTAACCTTAAAGACAACGACTACGTAGAGCATTTGTTTGTAGCATCAACACATGCCTACATGCTCTTCTTTAGCACCCGCGGTAAGGTATACCGTCTTAAGGTATATGAGTTACCAGAAGCCTCTCGTCATGCCCGTGGTACTGCAATTGTGAACCTCTTACCTCTTGAAAAGGGTGAAACTATTTCTGCTGTTATTGCAGCTAAGGAATTCCCCGAGGATGAATATCTGATGTTTGCTACGGCTCATGGCATGGTTAAGAAGACCTCCATGAAGCTCTATGACAGCACACGTCGTGATGGTCTTATTGCTATTAACCTCAAAGACGATGACAGCCTTGTCAGTGTGCGTCGTGTATGCGAGGGTGAGAAGATCATGATGGTTTCTTCTGCAGGTAAGGCTATTACCTGGGATGAGTCAGAAGTTCGTTCCATGGGTCGAGATACTATTGGCGTTCGTGGTATGACACTTCCGGGGGATGCTCGTATCCTAGGCATGGAAGTTGCTCGTCCTGACACAGAGCTCCTTGTTATTACAGAAAAAGGCTATGGTAAGCGTACCCCTGTTTCTGAATACACTATTCAACACCGTGGTGGTCAGGGTATCTACACTATTGCCATGACTCAGAAAAAGGGCCTTCTAGCAACCATGCGTATTGTTGAAGAAAATGACGAGCTCATGATTGTGTCTGAGGAAGGCGTTATTGTTCGCACTCCTGTATCAGGTGTTCCACAACTTGGTCGTGCAACCCAGGGTGTATCTGTTATGAATGTTGCTGACCAAGATAAGGTTTGTGCTCTTGCTATTACTGGTCATGCAAAGCGTAAGAAATCACTTAAGACTGAAGAAGAGGTCTTAGATGATCAGCTAGCTCTTGATGACTTGGATGATGAAGAATAAGCTTTCACACATAAGAGCATCACTTGTGTAGATGTAGTACTACGCCTTGGTTATGCCCTATTACAGGTGTAACCAAGGCTTTTCTTTATATAAAGTCAAAAAACTTTAAAAAAGAGCTTGCAAGCTCCTGTAATACCTGTATAATAACCATTCGTGGCAAGGAGTTATTCCAATAAAGCTTAAAAGTTTTTAAAATACTTCTTGACAAAGCCTTGATATTCATAGTATGATAATCAGGCAGTTTTCAAGGGCCCATAGCTCAGTTGGTTAGAGCGCACGCCTGATAAGCGTGAGGTCACAAGTTCAAATCTTGTTGGGCCCACCATGAATTTACGATAAACATTCCACCGTGAGCCGAGTTAGCCGGTGGAATGTTTATTAAAAAGTGATTCCCATGTGGGGGTTTAGCTCAGCTGGGAGAGCGCGGGCTTTGCAAGCCTGAGGTCAGGGGTTCGATCCCCCTAACCTCCACCATTTTAATCACTTTTTATTACATACCTGGGGGTTTAGCTCAGCTGGGAGAGCGCGGGCTTTGCAAGCCTGAGGTCAGGGGTTCGATCCCCCTAACCTCCACCATGATTTTTCAAAGGCCGTTTCGGTCTTTTTTTTTGCCCAAAATATATGTTATTAGTTTGTTGCACATACTTTTTTTAAATTCTTCTTATATTTTTATCTGCTTCGTTATATCTTTAAATGATGTGTATTGAGAAACATACACTTTGTAATCATTTACTCAAGAAAGAACTATATGAAACAAGAGCATCTTCGTAATGTGGCTATCATTGCCCACGTTGACCACGGTAAAACCACCCTTGTTGACTGCCTATTGCACTCCTCTCGCATTTTTCGCGAAAACCAGCAGGTAGACGAGCGTGTCTTGGACTCTAACGACCAAGAGCGTGAGCGTGGTATTACCATTCTTTCAAAAAATATTTCCATTCGTTATGACGATAAAAAAATCAATATCATTGACACCCCAGGTCACGCTGACTTTGGTGGCGAGGTAGAACGCGTTCTTAATATGGCTGACGGCGCCCTTTTGATTGTTGACGCCTTTGAAGGTCCTATGCCTCAGACACGTTTTGTTCTTCACCATGCCCTTTCTCTCGGCCTTCGTATTCTTGTTGTTGTAAATAAGATTGACCGCCCTGGTGCACGCCCAGAAGAAGTTGTTGATGAAGTATTTGACCTTATGGTTGAGCTCGATGCAAGTGATGAGCAGCTCGACTTCCCTGTTATCTACGCCTCTGCTGTGAATGGCTATGCACGCAATACCCCAGACGAAGATAATATGGATATGACTCCTCTCCTGGACGCTATTGTTCGCGAGATTCCTGCTCCCGATGTAGAGCCCGAGGGTCCTATTGCCTTACAGATTTGTACGGTAGATCACTCAAGCTTTGTGGGTCGTATTGGTGTTGGTCGTCTTTTCTCTGGCACTATGAAGAAAAACGAACCTGTCTTGGTTATTAAAAACGATGGTGAACGTTATAACACCAACCTCAAACAGGTTATGACCTTTGAGGCCTTAGGTCGTGAAGAGCAAGAAGAAGTACACGCTGGTGACATTGTGGCTATTGTTGGTGTAGAAGATGCTGACATTGGTGATGTTGTTACAAGTCGTGAAAACCCCATTGAGCTTGACCCTATTAAGGTTGAAGAACCAACCATGGCGGTTGTTTTTGAAGCTTCCACCTCTCCATTAGTAGGTCGTGAAGGTGAAATTGTCGGTGCTCGACAGCTCAAAGAGCGTCTTTTACGTGAAGCAGAGTCCAATATTTCTATGCGCATTACCGAGCTTGAAGATAAGTCTGGTATGGAAGTTGCTGGTCGTGGCGTACTTCATCTGTCTGTTTTGATGGAAACCATGCGTCGTGAAGGTTATGAATTCCAGGTTGGTCGTCCTCGTGTTTTGATGAAGTATGACGAAGCTGGTAACAAGCTTGAGCCAATTGAGGAAGCAACCGTTGATGTACCAAGCGAGAGCGCTGGCAAGGTAATTGAAGTTTTTGGTAATGCCGGTGGCGAAATGGTTGATATGTTTAACCGTGGTGAGCAGACCCACCTTGTATTCAAGATTCCTTCACGTGGTACCATGGGCTTAAATACCCGTATTCTTAACGTAACACGTGGTGAGGCAACTATGTTCCATCACTTCTTTGAATACGGTCCTTATCGTGGCGAATTTAGTGGTCGTAAGAATGGTTCTATGATTTCCATGTCTACAGAAAAATCTGTCGCCTATGCCTTGGATACCCTTCAAGAACGAGGCAAACTCTATATTGAGCCAGGCGAGGACTGTTATGAAGGTATGATTGTTGGTCAGAATGCTAAGGAAGGCGATATGGTTGTTAATGTTGCTAAGTCTAAGCAACTTGGCAATCAGCGTTCATCCGGCGCCGATAAGGCAATCCAGCTTGTTCCTCCTATTCGTTTTACCTTGGAAGAAGCTCTCGAGTATATTGAAGATGATGAATTGGTAGAGGTAACCCCACAAAATATTCGTCTTCGCAAACGCTTGCTTTCTGCTATTGATCGCAAAAAAGCAAGTAAGAAATAAGCCAAACAAGGAGTTACTATGTTTTCAAAGAAAACCGCTCAAGTTTTTAGTTCAAGCCTTATGGCTGGCGCCCTTGCTCTTTCTCTTGCAGCATGTGGCAATGGTCTTACTGGTGGTGTGGCAGCTGAGGTAAATGGTTCTAAGATTAACGAGGATCTTGTTACTAACTACATCCAGACCCTTCGTGAGAGCAATGAGCTTCAAACAGATGAAGCTTGGGGCCAGTGGTTGCAGCAGACACATCAAACCCCTGAAGGTGTTCGCGAACGAGTATTGGATATCTTTATTGATGAAGAGTTGATTCGCCAGGCAGCAAAAGAAAATGATGTCAACATCGACACAAATCATGTTAATGAGCTCATTGACAGCATGAAATCTAATTACAAAGATGACGCAGAGTGGAAAAAGGCTTTGAAAGAAGCAGGAACCACAGAAGATGAGTATCGTAAGAGCATTGAGATTTCCCTGCTCCAGAAAGCTCTCATGGATAAGGTAGCTCCTGTTGACGAGAATGCAAGCGACCTTGATCGCGCCCTTGCCTTTGCTAAGGATCATGATAATGCCCATCGCTCCCAGCATATCTTGTTTGACAAGGAAGATAAGGCATTGGCAGAAGAAGTCTTGGGAAAGATCAAATCTGGTGAGTTGAGCTTTGAAGATGCTGTTGCTCAGTATTCAAAAGATCCTGGTAGTAAGGCAAGTAATGGCGATGTAGGCTGGGATTCATTGACCACCTTTGTTGAGCCTTATGCTACTGCCGTATCAAATCTTAAAGTAGATCAGGTTTCTGACTTGGTAGAAAGTGAATTTGGTTATCACATCATCAAATGTACCGACATCTTTACTGCTCCTGAAACCCTTGAATCTATCTCTGATCTTCCTGCAGAATATCAGGCAAAAATTCGAAGCGATGCTGGTAGTCAGCAGCAAGACAAGCTTCGTACCTGGTTGAAGGAATATCGTGATAAGGCAGAAATTACCATTAACCCTATGCCAGAAAAGGTTCCTTACAACCTTCCAGAGGAAGCTTATTCTGTAGAAGCTACTAATTCTCCAGCAAGTTCTGATGAATCAGAAAAATAAGTAAAATATGTTTTACGTGAAACAAGCCCCACTCAAGGGGCTTGTTTTTTTACTATACTAGACACAGCAATATTTGTAATATTCCTATCCTCTATAAGAAATGTTCTTATAGGGCTTATAAGGAGGACAATATGAAGGTTTATACAACCGAAACCATTCCAGGTAAGGAAGTGGAGCTTATTGATATTGTGTCAGGCAATATCGCCCTTGCTCGTCATCTTGGTAAAGATATTGTTGCGGGCGTACGTTCCATGGTTGGTGGAGAGATTAAAACCTATACCAGTCTTTTAATTGATGCACGTAAAGAAGCTATCCAACGCATGAAAGAAGAAGCTAAACTTTTGGGTGGAGACGCCATAGTTATGACGCGTCTTGAGACCTCGTGCCTCCTGGATGGCTCTATTGAAGTTGTATCTTATGGCACAGCAGTTCGCTTTATAGAACAAGAACACGAGTAAGAAATAAAGATCATACTTGGATGTCTTACACATCCAAGTATGATACAGAATAAGCTTTTGTCATAATTAGTTAAAAATTTAGTCAATAAGCCCTTGCTTAGTTATAAGTATTCTCCTATAATAAACGCTTGTTACGAAGAATTTTGTAGCGGACATATACGGAGAGATGACCGAGCTGGCTGAAGGTGCACGATTGGAAATCGTGTGTGCGCCAAAAGCGTACCTGGGGTTCGAATCCCCATCTCTCCGCCAGTTTACTTTCAAAGCCGGTTATGCCGGTTTTTTTATTATCATTAAACGGAGGGGTGGCAGAGCGGCTGAATGCGGCGGTCTCGAAAACCGTTTCACCGATTATCTCGGTGACGAGGGTTCAAATCCCTCCTCCTCCGCCAGTACTCCTAGCGTCTTCAAGGATATTCTTATGAATACTGAATCTGTTGATACCACACTCGAGGAATTTGATCCTCGTGATGTAATTCAAAAACTCGTTGCCTTTTCTCTTACTTCTGCAAAAGATACTTTGCAGGGCGAAGGTGAGCTTGCTCCCTTTACCGTATTAGCTGCAGGGGAAAATATTTTCGTCGAAACACATCCTGGTGAAACGATCGAAGAGTGTTTTGCAGCTGCACAAGAAATGGTTATGGGTGCCCAAGGTGCCTTTGCCTACGTGTTATGCTATGACGGTTTTGTTGAAGGTGAAGATGAAGATACCGACAGTGATGCCATTATTGCAGAGGCTGGACTTGTGGGTGAGCCAGATGGTTTTGCTGCAGCTCTTTTGTATGAATTCCAGGAAGATAAGCCACTTAGGTTTGATGAGAATTTTATCGACCTAGGACCTGCTCCTAATTATATGGCTGGCCTTATTGAGCCAACTGCAGAAGATGTAGAGCAACTTATCTCCCGACTTTCAGATTAATGTAAAAAGCAATGGATATATCCATTGCTTTTTTTTATGCCCATACTCGTGTTAGAAATTCTCAAAGATGAAAAAAGTAACACAACGATGACAGATAGGTAACTTAGGTAACACTGCTATATAAAACTTGACAGTACTAGACTCAGATTATATAGTTTCAATCATACACACATGAGATACCTGCCACATATGAGTAATACGGCATGGATAAGTATCTCACCTATGAAAGGAAGATAAGAATGGGCAAAATTATTGGTATTGACCTCGGCACCACCAACTCTGCCATGGCTATTATGGAGGGTGCTGAACCAGAAATTTTGGTAAACGCAGAAGGCGACCGCACTACTCCTTCTGTTGTTGGTTTTCGCAAGGATGGCGAACGTGTAGTTGGTAAGGCAGCAAAAAACCAGGCTGTTACCAATCCTGAGAACACTGTTTCTTCTATTAAGCGTTTTATTGGTCGTTCTTTTGCAGAAACTCCTGAAGAGCAGAAGACAGTTGCTTATAACCTTGGTACGGGCACCGGTGGTCGCGCTGTTGTAGATATTGACGGCAAGGACTATATGCCAGAAGAAATATCTGCAATCGTACTTCAGAAAATGAAGGCAGACGCTGAAAAGCAGGTAGGCCAGCCTATTACCCAGGCAGTTATTACCGTTCCTGCTTACTTTAACGATGCTCAGCGCCAGGCAACCAAGGACGCTGGTAAGATTGCTGGTTTGGAAGTAATGCGCATTATCAACGAACCAACAGCTGCTGCTCTTGCTTATGGCCTTGATAAGACCAATAAGGATGAAAAGGTATTGGTATTCGACCTTGGTGGCGGTACTTTCGACGTTTCTGTTTTGGAATTAGGCGACGGTGTATTTGAGGTATGCTCAACCGCTGGCGACAACCACCTGGGTGGCGACGACTGGGACCAGCGTATTATTGACTGGTTGGCAGACAAATTCAAGACCGACCATGGTATGGACTTGCGCACCGATAAGATGGCTTTGCAGCGCTTGAAGGAAGCAGCTGAAAAGGCAAAGATGGAACTTTCTTCCACTGCTCAGGCAAATATCAACCTTCCCTTCATCACTGCCGATGAAACTGGTCCTAAGCATCTTGACTACAGCTTGAGCCGTGCAGATTTCGAGCGCATTACATCTGACTTGCTCAACCGTTGCAAGACCCCTGTTGAGCAGGCTCTGCGTGATGCTCACCTTACTGCAGCAGATATTAACGAGGTTATTCTTGTTGGCGGTTCTACCCGTATGCCAGCAGTTCAGGAGCTCGTTAAGACCATTACAGGTAAGGCACCTAATATGTCGGTAAATCCTGATGAGGTTGTTGCTATGGGCGCAGCTGTACAGGGTGGTGTTTTAACTGGTGATGTAGAAGGTATTTTGCTTCTTGACGTTACCCCATTGTCCTTAGGTGTAGAAACCATGGGTGGTGTTATGACTAAGATGATCCCTCGTAACACCACTATTCCTACTCGTAAGTCTGAAATTTATTCAACTGCTGTTGATAACCAGACCTCTGTTGAGATCCATGTTCTCCAGGGTGAGCGTGAAATGGCTGCTGGCAATAAGACTCTTGGTAAATTCCAGCTTACAGGCATTCCATCAGCTCCACGTGGTATTCCTCAGATCGAAGTTACCTTCGACATTGATGCAAATGGCATCGTAAACGTTTCCGCAAAGGATATGGGCACTGGTAAGCAGCAGCAAATTACCATCTCTGGTTCTACAGCCTTGAATGATGACGAAGTAGACCGCATGGTTAAGGATGCAGAAGCACATGCAGAAGAGGATAAGCAGCGCAAGGAAGAAGTAGAAATCACCAATAACTGTGATTCCCTGATTCACGCCACTGAGCAGACTCTCTCTGACCTTGGTGATAAGGCTCCTGCTGATGTTAAGGCTAAGGTTGAAGCAGCAATCTCTAAGGCACGTGCCGCTCTTGAAGCAACAGATCGCTCTATTGCAGACATTAAGGCAGCTACTGAAGAATTGCAGCAGTGTGGTTATGAATTAGCACAGGTTGTATATTCTACTGAGGCTCCTGCTGATCCAGCAGCTCAGGCTACTAACGATGACACCATCGAAGCTGACTTTGAAGTTGTTAATGACGAAGAAGGTAAGTAAATATGACAGAAGCTCAAAAGGAAGATGTTGTAAACACTCCCCCCGTTTCTGAAGATGTTATCGATAACGTAGAAGAGCTTGCAGAAGACGTTGAGGTAGAAGAGGAAATAAATCCTCTTGAAGCAGCCCTGGCTGAGGTTCAAGAATGGAAGGATCGCCATCTTCGCCTCCAGGCTGAATGGGATACGTATCGCCGCCGCATGAATGAGCAGCGCAACGAAGAAAAGCTTCGTGCTACTGAAAAGCTTGTTGAACATCTCATTCCTGTTATGGATGACTTCGAACGTAGTATTGATTACGCAAACCAGCATGGCGAGACAGGTTTGCTTTCTGGTGTGGAAGCTGTGTATGCCAAGCTCGTTGGCGTCTTAAGTAGTGATGGTGTTGAAATTCTTAATCCCCAGGATGAAGAATTTAACGCCTTAGAAGCTCAGGCAATTGGTACGGTGGAAGATAGTACTGTGCCAGAGGATACCGTAGTAGAGGTATTCCAAAAGGGTTACAAGATGGGTATTAAAGTTCTTCGCCCAGCAATGGTTAGGGTTTCTCAAGGTGGTCCGCTCCGTGAGAAACAGGAAGAAGAATAATACACATATATACTCTTTTTCGAAACAATATAATGTGTTTGCAAAGGCGGATGATGTCATCCGCCTTTGCTGTTTTATAGATAGGAAGGGTGACAGTGTCGACACATAAAGATTACTACGCCACACTTGGTGTATCTAAAGACGCTTCATCTGATGAGATAAAGCGAGCATTTCGTAAACTTGCTCGCAAACATCACCCTGATACTGGTGGAGATGAAGCGCGTTTTAAAGAAATAAATGAAGCCTATGAGGTTTTATCAGATGATAAAAAGCGTCAGATGTATGATCAGTTTGGTTCTACGCAAGGTACCTATCCTCCGCCTGGCTGGCAGGGAGCGGACTTCTCTGGATTTGGAGATATGTTCGGAGGTGGCCCAGGTGTGCAGTTTGATTTTAGTAACTTGAGCGATATCTTTAGTGCATTTGATGGAGCCTCACGTCAGCACTATCAACGCCCAGAAAAAGGTAAAAACCGCAGCTTAAACCTTGCTGTGACCTGGGAAGAGGCTTATAAGGGTACCGAAAAACATCTTAAGTTAAAGAGTAATGATGGCAGTGGTAGTGAAACGCTTAAGGTACGTATTCCATCTGGCATGCTTGATGGAGATACTATTGCCCTCACAGGAAAAGGTATGCCGGGTAGTTTTGGGGGCCCTGCGGGTGATTTGATTATCACTCTGCAGATTGGTCCGCATCCTTACTTCTACAATAAAGATAGGGATGTATATATTGACCTTCCCCTACGTCTTGATGAAGCACTTCTTGGAAGCCGAGTTGTAATTCCAAGTCCTGATGGCAGTAAGATTAAGCTAAAAATTCCTGAGGCTACCGCTCCTGATACCGTGTTAAGTATTAAAGGGAAAGGCCTTCCTAATCCTCAAACCCATACTACGGGAGATTTGAAGGTACGAGTGGTATATAGCCTTCCAAATAAACTCTCACATAAACAAAAACGTGCGCTTGAGTCTTTTGCTCAAGCAAGCGAGACCGATAATCCTCGTCCTTGGTAAGACATAAGGGGACACAAATATAAGAAAGAAGGTGGAAGCATGGAAGACCGCGATCGCCCCCTATATATGATTGGTGTAGCCGCTGAGCTAGCCGGCATGCATCCGCAAACCCTGCGCTTATATGAACAAAAAGGTCTTATAAATCCTAAGAGAACCCGGGGTAATACTCGCATGTATTCTCAATCAGATATTGAGCGCCTCTACCTTATCAGTGAGCTGACCGATGAGGGTATTAATCTTGCGGGTGTTATTCGCATTATTGATTTAGAAGAGCGTCTGCGTGCAGCAGAAGAAGAGTCTAGTACCCTCAGAAGACGTATAAAGCGCCTTATTGAGCATATTAACACCCTTGATCAGCGTGTGGATAAACCTTATACAACAACCCAAGCTCCCACGTTGGCCCTTAGGATACGCCACCATATAAAGTAATCACTATCGCCCATGAGAAGGAGTTTTGCTATGAGATTAGATAAACTCGCAGTTACTGCCCAAGAGGCCCTGCAAAATGCCTTATCTATTGCAGGCGACCATGAAGCGGGTAGTGTAGAACCTATATATTTATTAAAAGCTCTCCTATCTCGAGGAGAACATAACTTATCTGCCATTATCAAGCGCATAGGAGCAGATCCTGTGCTTATTGAAACTCAGGTAGATGATGTAATTACACAAGAACCTAAGGTCCAGGGCATGTTTGCCGGCATGCCTTCCCCCGACTTACTGCAGATTATGGATTCAGCTGTGAAGATTGCTGAAACATTAGGTGATAGCTATGCAACAAGTGAACACCTACTTATTGCCCTGTCTGAAGAAAAGGGTAAGGCAGGACGTATTCTTCAATCAAATGGGGTAACACGTAAAAATATAGAAACTGCCTACGAGAGCCTACGTGGCGACACACGTGTAACTGACGCCCAGTCTAAGACCGAGTTTGAGTCCTTGGAGACCTATGGTACTAACCTAACTCAGGCTGCGCGCGAAGGAAAACTTGACCCTGTTATTGGACGTAATGAAGAAATCCGCCGCACTATCCAGGTCTTGTCTCGCCGTACAAAGAATAATCCTGTACTCATTGGTGAGCCTGGTACTGGTAAAACAGCCATCATTGAAGGCCTTGCTCAGCGAATTGTCGCAGGGGATGTTCCAAGCTCCTTGCGTGATCGCGATATCGTAGCACTTGACCTTGCATCCATGGTTGCTGGTGCTAAATACCGGGGTGAATTTGAAGATAGGCTTAAAGCCGTCCTGCGTGAAGTCAAGGAATCTGACGGCCAGGTAATTCTATTTATCGACGAATTGCATACGGTTATCGGTGCTGGCTCAACCGGAGACTCAGGCATGGATGCAAGTAATATGCTAAAGCCTGCGCTTGCTCGTGGTGAGCTTCATACCATTGGTGCAACAACCCTCGATGAATATCGTACCTATATTGAAAAAGATGCCGCCTTTGAACGTAGGTTCCAGCCTGTTTTAGTAAGTGAGCCAAGTGTAGAAGACACTATCGCAATCTTGCGTGGCTTGAAAGAAAAGTACGAAATCCATCACGGCGTTCGTATTACGGACTCTGCTCTTGTGGCTGCCGCAGAGCTTTCAAATCGCTATATTAGTGACCGTTTCTTACCCGACAAGGCTATAGACCTTATGGATGAAGCAGCCTCTCGTCTTCGTATCGACATCGATTCTATGCCTGAAGAAATCGACCTTGCATCTCGTAAACTTACCCAGATGCAGATTGAGGAACAGGCATTGATGAAGGAAGAGGATAAGGCAAGTCAAGAGCGTCTTGTTGTTCTGCAAAAAGAAATAGCTACAGAAATTGAGCGACTGGATAGTAAGAAGGCAGAATGGCGTAATGAAAAAGATGCCATCGAGCACATTCAGTCCTTAAAAACCTCTATTGAACAAGCTCAATTAGAAGAAGAACGCGCCACCCGTGATGGCGACTTAAACAAGGCTTCTGAAATTCGCTTTTCAACCATTCCTGAGTTAAAAAAGGAATTAGAAGACGCTGAACAAAATCTTATAGATAAGCAGAAGTCTGGCGCCATTCTTAAAGAAGAAGTATCAGAAGAAGAAATTGCTGAAGTTGTGTCTTCTTGGACTGGTATTCCAGTATCAAAAATGATGCAGGGTGAGATGGCTAAGCTTGTTGATTTGGAAGATAAGCTCCAGAAGCGAGTCATAGGACAAGATTATGCTCTACAAAGTGTTTCTGACGCTATACGTCGTAGTAGGGCAGGCTTGTCTGACCCTGATCGTCCTATAGGATCATTTTTATTCTTGGGGCCAACAGGTGTAGGTAAGACAGAGCTTGCGAAGGCTTTGGCAGAATATCTCTTTGATGATGAGAAGGCCATGGTTCGTATTGATATGTCAGAATACATGGAAAAATTCTCAGTTCAGCGCCTTATTGGCGCCCCTCCGGGATATGTGGGTTATGACGAGGGCGGTCAGTTAACAGAAGCGGTTCGCCGCCGCCCCTATAGCGTCATTTTGTTAGATGAAATTGAAAAAGCTCACCCTGATGTCTTTAATGTTCTTTTGCAGGTATTAGATGATGGACGTCTTACGGACGGACAAGGTAGGCTTGTGAGCTTTAAGAATGCCATCATTATTATGACGAGCAATGTTGGCTCTCAATTCATTCGAGAGTTTACTGAGACAGGTGACAAACAGGCCATGGATACAGCCATAGACACGGCCCTCCGTGCTGTTTTCCGCCCTGAGTTCATTAACCGTATTGATGATGTTGTGGTGTTCAATGCTCTTACTATGGAAACCATAGAGCCTATTGTTCAAAAGGAACTCAATAGCGTTCACAAGCGCCTTGCAGAAAGAAATATTCGCCTTATTGTAAGTCCTGCTGCTGAAGAGCGCCTAGCCATTGATGGCTTTGATCCTGTTTTTGGTGCACGACCCCTACATCGTTTGATTCAGAAAGAAATCATTGATCGTGTTGCACGCCTTGTGGTAGCAGGTGAGATAGTCGAGCAGAGTTGTGTCATGATAGACATAGATTCTGAAGGCAATTACACCTCGTATATAACAACTGAATAAGCCTTGTATATCAAAAACCCCACTCTTAGAGATGTAAGAGTGGGGTTTTGTGTAGTAGTACATGTAGGTCGGCACAGGTGGGAGAAGATTTCCCAACAAAGAGCTATGTGCTCACATCTTAAAACTGAGCAATGGTTTCTGCATCAAGTTCTGCAATCATGTGCTTTGCAAGCGCAATGGCATTTTGCGCATCTTCGAGGGTGCAGTAGCAGTGCGGGGTGTGAATATAGCGCACGGGCACACCAATAACAATAGTTGGTACGCCATGACGCCTATTGTGAATTTCTCCAGCGTTTGTGCCTCCACCTTTTCGAACCGATTCCTGAACTGGGATATCATACTTTTCCGCCACAGTAAGGGCAAAGCGCTGGAAACGAGGATTTGTGATCATGACACAGTCATAGTGTCTCAGCATGGGCCCACGGCGCAGGCCAGATTGGATCTTGTACTCTGGCATACAAGTGTCGTCAGCAGGACAGCCTTCAAAGCAAATGCATACGTCAGCATCTACAATATCAGCTGCACCACGAGCACCACGATCTCCTACCTCTTCTTGAGACGTGAAGGTGGCAATAATATCTACCTTACGATCCATATCTTCTAGCTGTTCAAGGGTTTCAAGTAGGGCAGCGCATCCTATACGACAGTCAAAGGCCTTACCTGAAAACAACTGACGCTTCTGATCGTAGTGACATGAAACAGCAGGAACAGCAGGTGCTGCCATACGAATCTTAAATGAATCAATGAGCTCTTCCCGGCTTGTCGCACCCACATCAAAGAACATCTCATCTGTGCTTGTTTGGCCAGAGTTGCCTTGCGAAAAATGAGGAGGAATACTGCCGATGGTGGCAGGAATGAGCTCATCTTCTGCATTTTTAATAAGAACCTTATTTGTAGGAAGATAGGAGCTTATCATTCCTCCTAAGGGTAGGAAGTCCATAGTGCCATCAGGACGAAGGGCTTGAACTAGAAAACCTACCTCATCGGAATGAGCGTCAAGCCATACACGAGGGCGGTTTCCCGTATTACCTGGTGCTTGTATATACAGATTATTTAGGGCATCACGTGTGGTGGTATAAGAGTCCGACACCTCTTCTTTTGCAAGAGCAATAACGTCATCTTCAAAGCCCGAAGGACCAAAGGCATCACTTAGATTAGTAACAAGCTTAATAAATTCTTCTTCCGTTCTCATGGATTCCTCTTTTCTCTTATATATAGCCTAGGTTGTAAGCACGCGGTGCTATTGTTGTTCTAGCCCTATTATATACAGGCTTATGACAGCAGTCTGGTATATGATAGAAGACCAAGAAAAGTTTTAATAGGACAGGATACCTATAGGGGGTTACTATGCCGCATCGCGCACACGTAAGGGTGTTTTACCTTGTAACACTGCTAATAGTATGCCTTTTTAGTTTACCTTCCTGTGGTTCAAGGGTCTCTCACGACGAGCACGAATTAGAAAAACCGGCAGTCGCCATAGGGGTGTGTGACTTTGAGTCAGAAGTAGCTACAGCACCCTTAGTAGCGTATGCACAAAAGGAAAACTCACATCTTGCAAACTATAGTATTGCAAACTATAACTCTCTTGATGAGCTTATTGATGAAATGAATCAAGGAACACTTTCCTTTGCGTGTATGAGCCCTGAACAGGCAGCACAGATATATAATCAGTCCCGCTCTGACATTGTAATAGTGGCTGTTACAAAGCTCTGCTCATCTTATATTGTGGGACATGATACGAATGTATATGCAATCACAGATCTTTCAAATCAACCTATCTATGTATCGCGTGATGATGTTATCTCACAGCAGATACTCGTAAGTATTCTTCAATCCAGGCAAGAGCCTCTCGATCGTTATAGTTTTGTATGGTGTGATACTCAAGAGCAGGCATATCTACGAGCGCTAGAAGACCCTCAGGCTTATGCTCTTATATATCAACCAAAATTAACTCAAATCCGGGCAGTTCAACAAAACCTGTCTATTGTATTTGATGTAAATCAAGAATGGACGGCTGCACACGCAGGTGTGAAGCAGGAAACATCACGCCCTGTTGATCGAGTTTTAGTTGCTCACACTCGTGTTATTAAAGAACAAGCTTCCCTTGTACAAGACTGTATGAGCTTATATAAGAATGCAGTACGCTCTCTTGAAAATCGACCCCAGGATTATGTATCTGCCTTTTCCTTCTTACAGGTAAAGACACAGGATATACAAGATCTCATGCTAAACCAGTGCAATTTTATCTATCTTGATGGAGAAGAGATGCGCCTAGCTGTTTCAGGGTATTTTAAATATATCTACAGGATTGATCCTATGATTCTTGGACGGATTTTACCTGACAATGGCTTGTACTATGGTGTATCAGGTATATAGTAAAAATTTAGTGCAAATATAGGCCGTGGCTAAGGTTTGTGCAGGTATATAAAGGAGAGCCTTAAGGATGCGTTATGTGGCAGCGTTTTACCTTACATGATTTTAGAATAATAGCTCGTTATCTCGGCGCTCTTGCTGTGTTATCGGGTGCTGCCCTGCTTATACCTGTTATAACAGCCTGTCTATTCCAAGAATGGCATGCGGCAGCTCGCTATATATTTGGCATGGGGATATTTTTATTGTTTGGCAATCTGCTTAAACTGGCAGATATGCATCCTCGTCGTTTAAGTCGACGTGATGCCCTGGCTGTTACAGGCCTTGCCTGGCTTTTTCTTTCGTTATTTTCAGCTATTCCTTTATTCTTATCAGGTCATTACCTCAATTTTCTTGACGCCTTTTTCGACTGTGTGTCGGGATTAACAACTACAGGTGCCGCCCTGGTTACTGATGTGGATCACCTATCAGTTGCAGATAATATGTTTCGCTTCCTGCTTCATTATGTAGGCGGCATGGGTTTGATTGTTGTCGCCCTGTCTCTTGGTTTGTTTGGACGACGTAATGGCACCTCACTTTATAGTGCGGAGGGTCGCAGTGAGCATGTGGTTCCAAATATTGTTCAAACGACTCAGGTGATTTCTGTCATAGCAACCTTGGTTATTTTGGTGGGCACTCTCTTGCTTGCTCTCGCCTTTGTATCACTTGGTATGAATCCTGTGTCCTCACTACTCGATGGTCTCTGGTTTTCTATTTCTGCCTTCATGACTGGTGGTTTTAGCCCTAATGGTTCATCTATCGTTCCCTATCATTCAGCCCTCGTAGAAGTGTTGCTGCTTGTCATTATGTTATTGGGCTCTACTAATTTTGCAATTTATCTTGAAGTTTGGCATGGCCGCTGCGAGGAATATTTCAATGACATTGAAACGCACACTATGGTGGCCTGGCTTGTTATCATGGCCATAGTTTTGGCCGCCTCCCTTTCAGTTAATAAGCTTATGAACAACCTACCTGAAATTATTTCCCGTGGCGTATTTATGTTGGTTTCTGCTTCAACAACAACTGGTTTTCAAAATGTAACCGAAAATCAATTAACTTCGGTATTTTCATCGGGCACCCTGCTTATTTTAGCTATGCTTATGACGGTTGGTGGCGTAGCAGGTTCGACAGCAGGTGGTCTTAAGTTGTTCCGTGTAGGTATTATTGCTAAGGCCATTGTTGCTACACTTAAGGAGTCCCTATCTCCTGACTCGGCACGCGTTAGTATGACATATCGACACATTGGTAAACGTGAGGTTGATTCTGCTGTTGTTAAAGAGGCTATGACGGTATTTGCCATCATGTCTATCATTATTGCAGTTGGTACACTTGCTGGTATTGCCTATGGATATGATGCAACCAGTGCTATTTTTGAATCTGCTGCCATGGCTGGCAATGCTGGCCTTACCTCAGGTATTATTACGCCTGGTATGCCAGTTGGTCTTGAATTGTTTTATATTTTTCAAATGTGGGCAGGTCGTCTTGAGTTTGTGACCCTTTTGGCCCTCTTTGCTGAATTTATTGTTACTTTACTTCCCCAAAAACATCATCGGTTGTCTATAAAGAAGTAAGATGTCGTAAGGAGAGATTCGTGCGAGCAGTTTTGATTCGTATGAAAGAAAAGTTGTCGACAAGCAAGGGTAAACATCCCTTGGTGGGCATTTTATTAGTAGCTTTGTCCCTTATGGCTTTTCTTGTTGTGTTGGCGATTTGTATGATTCTTGTCCGCTTTTTCATGCGATAGGCGTATAGATGATGTATTACACAGGTGAGTATATGTGCCAAAGGGGTGTCTATGTGGCAACGCTTTACTAAGGAAGACCTTTGTACCGTAGGGCATTATCTTGGCCTTTTGATTTTATTTTCTAGTGTCGCCCTGCTTATACCGTTTATAACGGCCCTCTGTTTTCAGGAGTATCAACCAGCAGCTCAGTACTTAAAAGCTACCGGCTTGGCCTTAATTGTGGGAAACCTTATGCGTTTCTTTAAGGTGCATCCAGGTAGGCTTACGCGTCGTCAAGCCCTTGCTGTTACGGGATTGTCGTGGATTGTTTTAGCTTTATTGGCCAGTGTTCCCTTATATGCCTCAGGGCACTATGCAACATTTTCAGATGCCATATTTGATGGTGTTTCTGGACTTACGACCACAGGAGCTAGCGTAGTAAGTGATCTTGATCATCTCTCTAATGCTGACAATATGTTTCGCTTTGTTATGCATTACGTGGGAGGCTTGGGTCTTATTGTTGTAGCACTCTCCATTGGTTTATTTGGTAGAAGAATTGACGCTTCGCTCTATAGTTCTGAGGGTCGTAGCGAACATATTGTCCCCAATATCGTACAAACAACGCGCTTTATTTCGCTTTTTTCTACTGTTGTTATATTGCTTGCCACCCTTTTAGTTTTTGTTGTGTTCCTAAGCATCGGAATGGAGCCGAGTAGGGCCTTTCTCCATGGCTTTTGGCTGTCATTGTCAGGCTTTATGACGGGTGGCTTTTCTCCTATGGCTGATTCGATCATTGTGTATCACTCAACTATAGTAGAGATTATTCTTATGGTTCTCATGCTTATGGGTTCGGTTAACTTTGCTGTGTACCTTGAGGTTCGTAAGGGTTTTACTCAGCATTTTTTCAAGAACACAGAAATTCAAACCATGGTTATTTGGCTTGTCTTTATGACTATTGTACTCGCTGCATCCCTCTCGGGATCAGCCTTGTTTAGTGATCTGCCTACGATGCTCACCCGTGGCATATTTATGATTATTGCAGCTGCTACAACTACAGGCTTTCAGAACGTTACTGCCAATCAGCTCACGACTGCTTTTACGTCAGGAGCCTTTTTGGTTCTTGCCATCCTAATGGCTGTTGGTATGTCAGCAGGTTCAACAACCGGTGGTATTAAGCTTCGTCGCATTGGTTTGAACACCAAGGCTATTATGGTAACCATTAAAGAAGCCCTAGCGCCTGATTCAGCACGTGTTGTTGTGACCTATAACCATATTGGACGTCATGTTTTAAACTCAAATGTTGTGCGTGAGTCGATGACGGTATTTTCCTTATTTGTTGTAACTATCGTTACCGGTGCTCTTTTTGGTATTGCGCATGGTTATGAGGCAACAAGCGCTATTTTTGAGTCCGCTGCAATGACAAGTAATGGCGGCTTAACCTCAGGCATTATTGCCCCCGGCATGCCTCTTGGCCTAGAGATTGTCTATATCCTGCAAATGTGGGCAGGACGTCTTGAGTTTGTTACGCTTTTAGCCTTGATTGCTGAGCTTTGTGTAAGTATTCGCCCCAAGGGTGGATTCCTTTCTGTTTTTTCCCGTAAAAGGAGCTAGATGTTCGTTTGTAAGCACATATCATTTCCCAGTTGGCGCAGGTCTTTGAAAGCCTGTGTATCCTGCGGTATTTCAATCATGCTTTTAGTGTTACTTATGGCAGGACCTGTGTATGCTGCAGGTGAGGCTCCTCAGAACAAGGTAAATCCTCAGCAGCTTCCTGATTCTTCATTTATCTACGACACTCCTATTGAAGACCTTGCGAATGCCGACTCATATTATGAGGGTCAGATTGTTCAAGTACGTGGTGAAGTAATCGGAGATCGTATTTGGGAGGGTCCCAGTCATGAGTATTGTTGGATTTCACTCATCTCTATTCGTGACGGCCAGGATGAAACCATATCGGTGTTGATGACGCCCAAACAGGCGAAGTTAATAGATACCTACGGACACTATGGGGCACGCGGTACTATTTTGCAGGTAAAGGGAGTGTTTCATCTTGTTTGTAAGGAGCATGCCGGCGAATCGGATCTCCATGCAATAGAGGTCAAGGTGGTTGAGCCAGGTGTTGTTACCCCAGATGTCTTCGATATTAAAGAGTTCTACCCCGGCATTATCCTTGTTGCTCTTGGTTTGGGTTTAACAGTAATGTTTTGGTATCTCCAGGAAAGAGGAAAATAATGCGGGCAGAAGTTATAAAGCTTGATCGTGGTTATCCTCTTGTCCGCACCCATGACGGTGAGCTCTTTCGTTGCGAGCATGCAACAGCTCTTATTAAAGGTGAAAATAAACGTGCTGTTATTGGTGATCAGGTAGAAATTGACCTGCCCCAACAGCATGATAAGGCAAAAATCACACATATTTACAACCGCAAAAATGTGTTTGTAAGAAAAGACCCTACAGAACGTGCGTTACCCCAGGTTATGGCTGCTAATTTTGACCAGGTAATCCTTGTTCAACCGATTGGTGATGTGCAGCTTAAGCGTCTTGAAAGAGAACTGGTTTTAGCCTATGAGACTCGTGCTCGCGTTGCCTTGATTCTAACAAAGTCAGATACCCTGGAAGACGCTGATAGGGTTAGGCAACGTGTTCAAGAAATCAAGGATGTTGTGGGATCTATTCCCGTTATTGCAACTGCTCAAAACGACCAGTCCGCTCTGGAAGCTGTGCGCTCCCTCTTGCCGGTAGGTACAACTAGCATCCTTATAGGTCGTTCAGGTGTTGGTAAGTCCACTCTTATTAACGCCCTTGCAGGTGAAGATCTGCAAGAGACACAGGCAGTTCGCGAAGGTGACGGCAAGGGTCGTCACACAACTGTTTCACGTGAAATCATTAGTCTAAGCAATGCAGGACGTGTTGTAGACATGCCAGGAGTTCGTGGTCTTGGTTTATGGGATGCTGAAGAAGGTATGGCTCTTGCCTTTGCAGACATTACCCAGCTTGCACAGGAGTGCAGGTTTAGAGACTGCGAACATGTGCATGAGCCCGGATGTCGTGTTCAAGAAGCAATAGAGCAAGGGCGACTTTCTTCTGAGCGTCTTGCTTCCTATCGCGCTCTGCAAGAGGAAATAAGCTCTATTGCAGAAAAACGTGAAGAGGCGCGTCGCATGAGGAATAAAGGAGGACGCAGGCGTTAGTTTGTCCTTGGGTATTCCTTCTGTACTGCTCGTAGTTACCTAGCTCGTGCTATACTCATCAGACAGTCTATACATCGTTGGGCCCTGTATAGATGAAGTATGAGTTGCCCATGCCCGCAGCAGGTGCTGTGTGGAGAAGGAGAGTAGTATGAAAATGAACAAATCGCGCTATATAGCGCAGGCTGGTGTGATTGCGGCAGTGTATGCTGTAGCAAGCCTTATCACCATGTTTTTCCTCCAGGGACTTGCCTGGGGGCCAGTACAGTTTAGGGTGTCAGAAGCCTTGGTGGTCTTAGCCTTCTTCACTCCGGCTGCCATCCCTGGTCTTGGTATTGGTTGTGTTATTGCAAATACCTGTGCCCTATTTATTACAGGCGCTGGTGTGCTCGGCCTACTTGATGTTGCCTTTGGTAGCCTTGCTACCTTCTTAGGTGCTCTGTGGTGTTGGCATTTCCGTAAGCGTGTTGGCATTGGCCTTATGGGTCCTGTAGTAGCAAATGCGCTTATTGTGCCTGCCTACCTTCCTATCTTGCTTGCTGGTTTTGGTTTTTATACCATCCCCTTCACGAGCATTAGTTTCGAAGGTATGTATGTAGCCATGTATCTTTTTGGTGTTGTTGCTGTTGGTATTGGTGAAGCCCTTGTCTTATACGTCTTGGGTTATCCTTTGTTTAAGGCCCTCCATAAGGCCCATATCTTCCAATCAACAAAGGCTAAATAAGCTTTATACATTTAGTATTAAACAATCCCCGCTGTCTTACACGCAAGACGCGGGGATTTTTTGTGCCTACATATACGCAGAAAAATGTCCTGAGAGAATACCGTATAATAAGGGATAAAAAAGCAAGTGAGATGAGGTATGTATGGCTGAAGAGCTAGAAGCTAAGGCAAATGATTCTACAAAAGGTGAACTACAACAGAATCTTCCCCAAGACATAGCAGCAGAGCGCTCTGTTTTGGCAGCCTGTATCTTGAATCAGGATGTAATCACTGAAGTTATTACAAAGTTGGAGCCTGAGAGTTTCTATCGACCTGCTCACAGGTTGATTTATGAGGCTATGCAGGATCTAAATATTCGCCACATTCCTGTCGACCCTATCAATCTAGCAGATCATTTGAATGCACGTGGAACCCTAGAAGCTGCTGGTGGGCGCGCCTATCTTGTAGAGCTTGCAGACAATACCTTTGCTCTTACTAACTGGTCCTACCATGCTGATATTGTTAAGCGTTGTGCTGTCTTGCGTGATTTGATTTATGCCTCAGCCCACATTAAAGCTATGGCATATGAGGCTCCTGATGACCTTGATACCGTTGTTGAAGAAGCGGAAAAAACACTCTTCCAGGTTACAGAACAACGTATATCTTCAGCCTTTACTAAGATGGATGGTCTTTTAACAGGGGCTATGGAAGAGCTTACCGAACTTGCTCAGCAGCAAAGTCATATTACCGGCGTGCCGAGCGGATTTAAAGATGTAGACGACCTGTTTTGTGGTTTTCGCGGGGGCGACCTGGTCATTTTGGCTGCACGTCCTGGTGTGGGCAAGACTTCCTTTGCTCTTAACCTAGCGGTAAACGCTGCTAAGGCGGGTACAACCGTTGTATTTTTGTCTCTTGAAATGAGTGCTTCACAGCTTACTCAACGTATCTTATGTTCTGAGGCCCGCGTTAATTTGGGCAATGTACGCTCTGGTCGTATGCAAGAAGCTGACTGGATGGCCATTATGGAGGCTAGTCAAACCCTCTACCCTCTGAATCTCTATATTGATGACTCACCTGGTCTTTCTATTCTTGAACTTCGTGCAAAGGCTCGTAGGGAGCTTCGCGACGTAGAAAATGGTCTGATTGTTGTTGACTACTTGCAGCTAATGCAGCCTCCTAAGTCTCGACGTGACGGCAACCGTGCTGTTGAGGTTGCTGAAATTTCTCGAGGCTTAAAGATTTTGGCCAAGGAGATGAATATGCCTGTTATTGCCCTATCGCAGCTCTCTCGTGCGGTTGAGCAGCGTGGTGGCAATAAGCGCCCCGTACTCTCTGACCTTCGTGAATCTGGCTCCATCGAACAGGATGCTGACATTGTTATGTTTATCGACAGGAGTATGGATGAAATAGAGGCAGAAAGCGAGAAGCGACCACCTCTTGGAACGGCAGAGTTGATTGTTGCTAAACATCGTAACGGCGCGACGCGTGATATCACCCTGTCGTTTACTGCAGAATCAACACGCTTTGGAAATTATATTGATGATTCACACATACCAGCCTATTTCGAATAAGGCATATAAGGAACGTAGCTAATGCCAGCCTCACTTCGATTTATACATGCTGCTGACATACATCTTGGCTCCCCTCTGCGCGCAACGCGGAATGCACCAGAGCCTCACCTAATACGGCGCTCCCATGCTTCTATAGAAGCGTGGGAGCAGCTTGTGTCGTATGCTCTTGAGAGTCAAGTTGATTTTGTACTGTTGGCGGGTGACATTTTTGATACTGAACAGCCAAGCTATGCCCAGTATCAACTCTTTATACAGGGGCTTGAGCGCCTAGATCAGGCAGATATTTTTGTGTATATAGCCCTAGGTAATCATGACCCGTATTCGGTTTGGATGCCGCGATTAACTAGGGTGCCTCGTAATACGTTTGTATGTGCTGCTGATCATGCTGATTATTTTGTATATAAAAAGAATGGAGAAGTAGGCGCTATTATCGCAGGCAGAAGCCTAGATAAGGATAACTCCTTTGCTCAAGATGCCTATCTTCACGGCATGAGCGCTGCTTCAGCCATTCGTCACACAGGCCATCAAAGCCCCTTTGTCATAGGCCTAGCTCACACCGGCCTTACTATTGATCGTGCTACAGCTCCAACGAGCACACAACAGCTCTACGCAAGCAACATGGATTACTGGGCGCTGGGACATATTCATAAACCCTGGGTTGATAATCCAAAAGACCCGCATATCGCCTATCCCGGATGCTTACAGGGTCGTGATATAGGAGAACCTGGGGTTCATGGCTTTTATTTAGCTCAGCTCAACGAAGGTCATCCTATTACCCTGGAGTTTGTCCCCCTAACAAGCCTTGTATGGGATATGTGTGAGGTAGAGATTTCTGACACACAGAGCTTATATGAAGTACAGGCCTTAATAGAACAGACTCTTGAGAAACGACGTAGGGAAGAAAAGGCAGAATATCTCTGCGCACGCGTAAGTCTAAGGGGTAGTTCTGAGCTTGTGCGGGAGTTGAGTTTACTAGCGGTACGTGAAGACATGGCCCAGGCTATAAATATGCAAAACAAAGACATCTTTTGTGAGTCTATTAGAAATACAACCCATGGTAGCGAAGCCTCACGTGAAGCTGATCCAGACTATAGTAGCTTTGCTGAGCTTTGTGATCAGCAGGCCCAGGCCTTATATAATGATATGTCTCGTCAACAGGCTTTATTGGACGAGCTGTTTAAGCAGTACGGGTCTTATGATGAGCTGTTGGCGCGTGTGGGATCTGAAGAGTTACTAAATCGGGCACTTTCTTCTATTAGACAAGATCTCTATCGGGGAGGTGGCGCATAATGGCCCTACATCTGTGCGACATCTACCTTGATCACTTTGGGGCCTTTACCCACTACGAGCTACATGGGATAGGACCCGAGATAACCGTAATATACGGCCCCAACGAGGCGGGTAAGACAACACTTGCCAAGGCAGTTGAAGGTGTTTTATTTGGCTGGGAATCAAAGCGTGGTAAGAACAATAGCTATAGTCCCGCAACAGGGGAGCGTTCTGCCCGTCTTGTTTTTAAGGATGACGAAACGGGCGAGTGTATTACTGTTTCACGTAATGCGCTTGGCTTTGTTGTGGAGCCAGAAGATAGACGATCCTTGTTTGCAAATCTCGACAAAGACGCGTTCAAACGCCTCTGTATGCTCAATTCAGATGAATTGCGTAGCCTAGCTCAGCCCGAGTATGTCCTAGGAACCCTTCTTGCAACAGAGTCCGAAACAGACCTCTCCCCTACAGACTTAAAAGCTCGTTATGATGAGCGCATAAAAAGCTTTTCATCGCGAGCAAAGCAGGTTGAGATATCTATTCCGCGCTTAAAGCAGCAGGAGCGAGAATTGGCTATGCGTCTCGCTCGTGCCCAAGAAGAGCAGCAGGATTATTTTAATACCATAAGCACAATCACAGAACTTGAGTCGCAAGCGATGCAGCTGAGATCTCGATATAGTGACTTACAGGATGCGCTAATTCAGATCCAAGAGGCTCAGGGGCGCGTGGGTGCGCTATGGGAGGAATATCATAGGTTTGAACAATCCAGCTTTCACAAAAGCGAACACCCATCGGACCAAGATACAAATAAGACCTCCCGTAGTGTTGCATCTGATGTGCGCCATATGCAGGCCTGCCTTAACGAGCTCATAAGCTTAGACGAGGCGTATAAACGTGATATTCGCGTGGCTCACACCCTTGTTGAGCAGCTACAACAAAACCACAACTCGTTACATATTTCAGACCCAGGTGAATCTGGGCCTAAGATACCCCAGGTAAACCTTATTTTTACAGCTGGCCTTGGCTGTCTCATAGGTGTCTTGCTCTGTGTTCTCCTAGGTAGGGGTGAGTCCTTCATCCATCTTGCAAGCTTTGCCTGTATAGGCCTAGGTCTTGGGTTTGGACTCTTTTATGGATTAAGTAAGCTATCACCGAGAAACAGAGATTCTACCGACATTCTTTTACAGCAGGAGCGTTTGCGTCTGGCTAATCTTACGGCAGAATACCAGGTCTTTAGTGAAGATTGCGCCACAAGGCTTAGAGCAGAAGGATTTCCCTGCGACTGCACAACACTTGATTTAGCCCGCTCGTATATAGAAGATGCTTGGCGAGAATTAGAGGCTGAATTACCAGAATCTGTAGAAGAGCTGGTGTTGAATCGTGAAGAACAGCTGAGATTACAGCGCCAAAAGGATATTTTGGAGCAGATACGCATTTGCTTAACTCAGGCACAAGACATTCCTGAAGATGTGCAGGTGTCTACAATTCAGGCGAAGGACGCAACTTATATACAGTACTATGCTCAAGAGTTGCAGGTGGATATGCAGGCTACACAGCAGCAACTACAGGACTGTATTAGCCAGATTGCTGCTGCAAAGGCTACGCTTGCACGAGCTTGTAGCAATCATGATTTTGAAGACTGCAAGCTTGAGCTCAGGCGTACGAGAGATGACTTAGCTTATGCCTATGAAGAGCTTGCGGTGATGGGATTTGCTCGAGAAATTCTTCAATCTGCTCAGAAACAGTGGGACCAAGAACGTGAGCCGCTTGTTTGGAAGTGCTGGTCTGAGGTGTTTTCTGATATGACACAAGGAGCTTGGCGTCAGGTAGTGCTTTCAGGAACAGGGTCTCTTGTTGTAGTAGGTTCAGATGGCATTTATCGAGATGTTCATGAGCTTTCCTTGAGTACCACTCAACAGCTCTATTTGGCTCTTCGTATTGCTCTTATAGCTGTCGCTCCTCGTGCCTGTGCTGGACTACCCATACTAAGCGATGACATTCTTGCGCATTTTGATGATGAGCGTCGTAGGCAGGCAGCGCACTGTCTTATAGAGTTGGGTAGGCAGCGGCAAGTTATCTTTTTCACCTGTCATAAGGAAATAGCGCAACTTATGCGAGATATGAGTAATAGCACCAAAAATATAAATCTGTATTATAATAAAACGTTGTAATTGTGAGCCCATACTGGATATATGGGCACCAGGAGAGGATAGATATGCCATCTACCGTACTAGTAGGCGCTCAATGGGGCGACGAAGGTAAAGGAAAAATCACTGACTTGATCGCCAGCGAATACGACTACGTTGTGCGCTATCAGGGCGGTAATAATGCAGGACACACGGTTATTCATGGGGACAAGAAGCTTGCGCTTCACCTTATGCCTTCTGGTGTGATGTATGACACAGCTGTTCCCGTAATCGGCAATGGCGTAGTTGTTGATCCTGGTGTATTGGTTAAGGAAATGGCCATGCTCGAGGCCGAAGGCGTCTCATGCGAGCGCCTAAAGATTTCCTGCGATGCTCATGTAATTATGCCTTGGCACAAGGATCTTGATGGTGCTGACGAAAAGCGTTTGGGTGACAATAAAATTGGTACTACCAAGCGCGGTATCGGTCCTTGCTATCAAGACAAGGCTGCTCGTAAGGGCATTCGTATTCAAGACTTGCTTGACGAGAAGATTTTCCGCCTCAAGGTCGAAAGCTCCTTGGCACAGAAAAATCCTATCTTGGAAAAGATTTACGGTCTTCATACCTACACGGTAGAAGAGATTTGTGATGAATATCTTCCCTATGCACGTATTTTGAAGCCTTATATGTGTGAGTCAGCACAGCTTTTAAATACTGCCCTTCGTGGAGGTAGCAACATCTTGTTTGAAGGCGCTCAGGGCACCCTTCTTGATATTGACCACGGTACCTATCCCTTTGTAACATCTTCTTCCTGCTGCGCTGGTGGCGCCGCAACGGGCTCAGGTGTTGGTCCTGTTGCCATCACTAAGGTTTTGGGTATTCAGAAGGCATACGTCACCCGTGTAGGTGAAGGCCCCTTCCCAACTGAGCTTCGTTATGAAGAAAATGGTGGCTCTGGTGAAGAAGCTCGCCTGGGAGAAATTTTCTGTGAAGTAGGCCATGAATTTGGTGTTACTACCGGTCGTAAGCGTCGCTGTGGTTGGTTTGATGCCGTTATCGCTCGCTATGCTGCTGAGGTAAATAGCTTAACTGACATTGCTCTGACTAAGCTTGACTGCCTTGGTGCCTTTGACACCATTAAGGTGTGTGTTGCCTACGAGTGCAATGGTGAAGTATATGACTACTTCCCTATGCAGCAAAGCGTATTGTTCCACGCTAAGCCTATTTATAAAGAATTACCAGGTTGGAAGGGTGAAGACATCAGTGAATGTCGTCGCTACGAAGACTTGCCTGAGAATGCTCAGAAATACATCGAGTACCTCGAAGAGGTAGTCGGCGTGCCTGCTACGATTATTTCGGTTGGCCCAGATCGCAATCAGACCATTTTTAATGGCTGGCAGGCAAAATAAGCTACAAATGTTATACAAAACCCAGGCCTTCCTGGGTTTTGTTTTTTAGGTCTCCCAGCAATACATGAGCTGTGGAGCCAAGATAAGCAGAGGTTAGATATGAATCCAGTTATTATTATCCCGGCCTTGTATACCATGCATACACGCCGTGATACCGATCAAGGTTTGAATTCGTACGATCATCCAACACCCATACATGAAGAAGGTGAGCTTCCTCGTCTTCTCGATTCACTCAATGCCCTTCCCGGCGTAAGTGAGCTTATTATCTTAGTCTCTGCTGAAGAAGAAATCCAAGCGCGTGCGAGTGAAAAGGTACACGAGATATGTAGTCGCTATCCAGATCTTTCGTGCTTAATTATTGGTGAAGCAGAATATGCTCTTATTGCTCAGCGCCTTGAGGAGCTGGGTGTAAGTCAGGTGGCACACGGCATTGGTCTGCAAGGTTATAGCGCCCTGCGCAACCTTGGCCTTATGGTTGCCCATGTGTTCAACTTTGACTCTGTAATCTTTTTAGATGATGATGAGATTGTTGAAGATCCAGAATTTATGAATAAAGCCGTTTATGGACTTGGAAAGCTTACTCGTAAAGGTATTCCTATTCTTGCTAAAACGGGTTTTTACTACGACAGACATAATAGTTATTACTCACAGCAAAGTAATGCCTGGGACAATTATTTTTGGCAACAGGGTCGTGCTTTTAATAGCATGATTTCCCAAGCGATGAGGGGCCCACGTCTCTCACGATCTTCCTATGTGTGTGGCGGCTGCATGGCGCTTCACAAGGAGGCTTTTAAACGTATGGCCTTTGATCCTTGGGTTGTTCGTGGCGAGGATCTTGATTACATGCTTAATCTGCGCATGTATGGCTCTGATATCTGGTTTGATAATACCTGGAGTGTGCGCCATCTACCACCTCGCACTAAGCGCGAGGGTCTACGCTTTAGGCAGGACGTGTATCGCTGGCTGTATGAATATCGAAAAATGGAATTTAGCCGCAGTCAAATCGACCTTATCCAGGTGAAGGCATCGAGCCTTGTGCCATATCCGGGACCTTTTTTAGAGCCCGGAATTGATAAGAAGATGAAGCGTACAGCACGTTTGCGTAGTCTTGTGCGCCCCGATAAGAAAAATTACCGTCGCGCCCTGCGCGCTATTTCTGGTGATGCTGCATCTTATGCAGAAGAAAACTGTGGCAAGTATTTTGAGTTCCAGTTTGTCTGGCCTACCATTATGGAGCGAATCGAAGAGGATAAGGGCCTGATGCAGGCCTTGCTGCAAAGCACGGGATGTAGCTCCCTTAATCAGGCGCAGTCAAGCCCTGTGAAGATGAGCAATATAGATCCAGGCTCTACGGCGGAAATTCACCTTAATCTGTCTGATTTTGAATAAGCATCGTATCTGGATTTGTATATGTCATATCACAATCTCTTTACTGCTATCCAAGAGCTTATGAGTTTTTACATGCTTCTTGCAGGAGCTGGAATTGGCTTTTTATCAGGATTGATGGGTATAGGCGGCGGCACCTTGTTGGTGCCGCTTTTTCGTCTCGTCTTTGGATTTAGTGCCCTAGCTGCAACAGCAACATCGCTCTGTGCCGTTGTCCCTATTGCTCTAGCCGGTAGCATTCAACACCTGCGACAAGGCAGCGCTCGCATCAGCGTGGCTTTCTGCGCTGGTCTTGCTGGTGCTCTTGTAAGTCCTGTAAGTGCACACCTTGCGGCTCTCTCCCCCTCTTGGCTTGTAATGCTTGTTGCTGCTTGCGTTATTGCCTATGGTGCCCTGTCGATGCTTCCGTATAAGCCATGGAGGCGTGTATTCCCTCCCTTATGTCCTCGTACATTCTTCACTGGTCAGCAGGATAGAGGCCGTGGAGTCCGGATTCATCTTTGTATCAAGGCCTGTCTTATTGGGGCAATTGCGGGTGTGTTTGCTGGTTTTATTGGCGTGGGGGGAGGCTTTATTATGGTTCCCTTGTTTGTTAAATTTCTTGACTTTGATATGTCCACTGCCTCAGGAACGTCCCTTATCACAATTCCCCTGATAGCCCTGCCTGCCATTGTTATGCAGTATGACCTAGGCTTTGCTCAGATAGATGCTGCCCTGGCCTTGGCTCTTAGCGCCATACCCTGCTCCATACTAGGAGCACGCCTGTCAAAGCGCCTGCCTGATGTCTCCTTGCGTATTTGCTTTGCCCTACTTTTGCTTGCCGTAGCCTGTATTCTTGCTTTTGTAGAGTTTCTTGCATGCTAGTATAAGTTCACAGTATTGGTTATATATCCCCCAGGAGTGTATATGGATCGCCCCTATCGCCTGAGATATTTTGCTCTAGAAATTGTCTTATCCATCCTAGCCATAGCTTCAGCCCTTGTGTTTGTCTGGGTTTTGTCTCAGCCTGGCAGACCTGATTTAATTGTGGTCTTGTTTGCTGGCATTACCTTTTTAATGTCCCTAGTAGCAACAGTGCGCCTTATTATCGACCCTGATACTGTGCGCGCACGTCAGACAGATGCCATTCTTAGCCTGGCTGGTACCACGCTTGCGTGTATGCAGGATGGCCTTACTTTGTCTGCTGCTCAAAAAATCTGCGAGTATCTCTTGCCGGCTACATCTGCAACTGCAGTTGCAATTACAGACCGCTCACAGGTATTGGGATACGCAGGTATTATGCAAGGAGAGACCCATGGAGGCTCCCCTATTAAGACGCAGGCAACCCAGTCTACGCTCGAAAAAGGTGTCACTCATATTTTGTTTAACCCTGAAGAGATTGGATTCCCTTCGGATTCAAAGGTTATACGTGCAGGTATTGTTGTGCCCCTTACGATTACAGGTAAAACGGTAGGCACGCTAAAGTTGTATTTCCGCTCTTCCCACAACATTAACGAAACGCAGATTTCTATTGCAGAAGGCTTTGGTGAGCTCTTATCTACCCAGATGGCTGCTATAGAACTTGAGGAACAAACTAAGCTTGCAACCCGTATGGAGCTTAAGGCTTTACAAAGCCAGATTAACCCTCACTTCCTATTCAACACCATCAATACAATTGCCTCATTTATTCGCACTGACCCCGATCAAGCTCGTGTTCTCCTGCGTGAGTTTGCCGTATTTTATCGTCGTACCTTAGAAAACTCTTCTGATTTAATTGCTTTTGAAAAAGAGATTGACCAGGTCAAGCGCTATTTTACCTTCGAAACAGCGCGATTTGGCTCTGAGCGACTAGAGCTCATTGTTGATTCTGACGAGGCCCTAGATGCTGTAATAGTTCCAGCATTTATGATTCAGCCTCTTGTAGAAAATGCTGTACGACATGCCATGCCGTCTCAGGGTAAGCTACGTATTGTGATTACAGGAGAAATCAAAGGTGAAGACCTTATTGTGCGTGTTTGCGATAATGGACGAGGCATGAGCCCCGAGGCTCTCGATAACCTCTCTCATCCCCATCCTGAGCAAGGTCTTGGTATTGCAGTAAAGAATATCAATGATCGTATTAAGGGCTTTTATGGCCAGGACTCCTACATGGACATCACAAGCGAACTCGGTAAGGGTACCCAGGTAGAGCTTTTCTTGCACAAGGGTGCTTGCAGGGGAGCTGATATGGGTGTCGGAACTATTTCCCGCTAAAATTTCCGAGTAAACTATATCTTTGTCTGTGGTAGTTTATAATACAAGCAAGAGTCCGTTTCGATATAGGGAGGCAGCTGTGCTGAAGGCAATCATTGTTGATGACGAAGCCCCTGCTCGTTCAGAACTTAAATACCTGCTTGATGAAACTGGCCAGGTTGAAGTTGTAACCGAAGCCGCAAGTGTTCGAGAAGCAATAGAAAAGTTAAAAGAATATCCCTGCGATGTCATGTTTTTGGACATCAACATGCCTGAGGCGACGGGCTTGCAGCTTGCTGATGCTATGCAACATTTGAGCTTCCGCCCTGCGGTGGTATTTGTTACAGCCTACAGCGAGCACGCCATTGACGCCTTCAAGGTAAATGCTATTGACTACCTGGTTAAGCCAGTAGAAAGTGAGCGCCTTGTGCAGGCCATAGCACGTGTGCGCGAACACGTTGCCCTTCACGCTCAGGTACAAAAATCAGAGCGTATTTCTGTTGAGAAGGCTGGGAAGAAAATTCTTGTTGGCATCGATTCTATTCGCTATGTTATGGCACGTGATGACTATGCCTACCTGCAAACAGATACTGATCGCTACTTCTCCACATCATCCCTGGCATCACTTGAGAAGCGTCTAGAAAACCACGGCTTCTTCCGCGTTCATCGTGGTTACCTTGTTAATCTTTCGTTGGTTCAGGAAGTAGAAACAATCACGGGTGGAACCTTACTTTTAACCCTAGATGGTGCTGAAGAAAAAATTCCTGTATCTCGTCGCCGAGTTGCTTCACTTAAAAAGGCCCTAGGCATCTAGGGTGAGTGGCTCGTCTGAGGCCCTTAGAGTTGTAATTTGCCGATGATTTCGGTACTATAATAAAGCCCTACTGTAACGTAGGGCTTTTTTGTTATGCTTACTAGTAAATTCGAAAGCGCAGACTAGCGCACTGTTGGAAAGTAGGTCGCCAATGTTAATTGGTGATATGGAAAAGGTATATCCTTCTACAAAGATCTTAGTTAAGGAACGTGTGGCATCGCGCCTGCGTTGCAAAGACGATACTTTGTTTGACTTTGACGAGCAGGCCCATGCCTGTGCTCGTGATTTTATGGGTTGGACTGATCTTGCCTCAAACCCACCTATTGATCCAGTTGAAATCCAGTCATTTGCAGATGAGCAAATTGCTCGTGGCATTGATATGGTTGTTTTGATTGGCCAGGGCGGATCTACGCAGGCTCCTATGACCATCACAAAATATAATGCAGCAGATTCTAATCGCATCAAGTTTCGTACCCTTGATTCGGTTTCTCCTGTTCGTGTTCGCGAAATCCTTGCTGAAGCCAATCTTGAACACACGCTTGTTATGATTTCTTCTAAGAGTGGTGGCACAATTGAGCCTCGTCTCACCCTTGCCGCTCTGCGTGATGCTTGGTCTGAGTGCATGCCTGAGGAAGAATTGGTTAAGCACCTCATTGCTGTTACTGATCCTGGCTCTGCTCTTGAGCAGCAGGCCTTGCGCGAAGGCTGGCTTAAGGTTTTTAATGGCACACCTTCAGTTGGCGGGCGCTTTTCTGCCCTTTCGGTCTTTGGCTTATTGCCAGCAGCCTTTGTGGGTATAGACCTTGAAGAATTTATGCGTCATGCAGCTCAGGCAGAAGAGCTCTGTGCTGAAGACTCCATAGATAATCCTGCCATCAATTTAGCTGCCTTCTTGTATGACAACTATGCCTCTGGCCGCGATAAGTTCTCCTTCCTCACTCCTAAGCGTGGTCGCGTATTGGGTCTGTGGATTGAACAGTTGGTTGCAGAAAGCACGGGTAAGGGTGGCGTTGGCATTCTTCCTAATATTGAAATTGATTCCTTGTTGCTCAATCAAGACCGTCAAGAGCGCTGTGTTGTTATGTATCAAACGCGCACTGACTTGTGGGATGAGCGCAAGAATTTTGAAATGAGTCTTGCCTATATCGATAACGCTATTCCTCGTATGAATTTTAAGATTGATTCTGTCTATGAAGTAGCGGAACATTTTATTATGTGGGAATACGCTGTTGCCATGTGTGGCTGGTTGATGAAGCTCTGCCCCTTTGATCAGCCCGATGTTGCTTCTGCTAAGGCCTGTGTGCTGGATATTTTGTCCCAAGGCCAACCAAGCTTTGACATTGTCGAAGAATTCCTTGATGGCATCAATATGGGTGATGTTGAAGTGGCGCTCTCTCCTCTGTTTTCTGAGGCTAAGACCACACACGATGCCTTGCGTGCTCTTTTAGCAAGCATACGTCCTGGCGATTTCTTCGCGCTTAATGCCTTCCTTCCTTTTACAGGCGAAGGCCGTCGCGAGGCGCTTGAAAGCATTCGTCATGATGTTGCTCAAAAATGCAATGTCGTCTCTTGTCTCGAGGTTGGCCCTCGTTACTTGCATTCAACAGGCCAGCTACAAAAGGGAGGTCCTAATAATGGCGTCTTCCTTATCCTATCAGCAGATGAGTTGAAGGATATTCCGTTAAAGGATGAGGCTGAAAGCCTCGGCAGTCTTGCCCTTGCTCAGGCCTTAGGAGACTGCATGGTTTTATCTGAGCGTGGTAGGCGCGTTGTCCATTTGCACCTTCCTGACAATTCAAGCGTGACGCTTCGTCGTCTTGCTGAAGTTGTTCGTGATATTTTGAATGAACTTTAGACTTAACTGCCAGCCTGTGTTGGGCTGGCAGTTTTTGTATTGTGCCCAAACTTGCTACAATAGGCGCAAGAGAAAAGAAAGGCTGAGTATATGAAGGCACAGTATTTACGCGTTTATGGCGTAGTACAAGGATCCTACTATAAGGAATATATTTACACCCAAGCACACGCCTTTGGTGTTGCAGGTTGGGTGGGTGACAGCGAATCCTCTGTAGATATTTTTGCCCAGGCTCCGGAAGATGTCCTCAATGCCTTTATTTTAGAAATTTCGGGCGAGGGTGCTCCTCAGGCTCGAGTGCGTGAGATTGATCTTGAAGAAGTGGAAGCACAGGATCTTAAAGGCTTTGAGATTCTCACAAATAGGGAGCTATATGCCCAGTGCGCAGTTTCTCCTGATCGAGCCTTGTGTGAAGCCTGTCGTTCTGAGTTACTTGATCCAAAACATGCCCAG
>RCNH01000051.1_pt1 | contig 54715 bp, 52 predicted proteins | sample 2041161 | NCBI WGS metagenome assembly RCNH01 (sample SAMN09708215, study PRJNA481090) | Feces metagenome, whole genome shotgun sequencing project. | biome: feces | host: Leptonychotes weddellii | place: Antarctica: Sion Island | collected 2010-03-01 | reverse complement strand
AATACATGTGCGCCAATTTCCTCTGCCACACGTACCAATAAATCATCAAATGCAATAACGGATACATTATCCAAATGCTTTGTTGACTGCTCTACTAAAGTCACTCGCTCATCAATAGAAAACAAGGGGTGCTTAGCATTATTTACACCAACGCCTACCACCACTTCATCAAACATACGAGAAGCTCGTTCAATAACATCTAGATGGCCATTCGTAATAGGATCAAAACTTCCCGGAATGAGAGCTTTCATTACTCGCCCCCTTCTGATGAAATACCCATAAAGCGAACAGTAGTCTCACCATGTGAGCGAGCGTTTAAAGTCTTAAATACACTTGAAGCTATAGCATCTTCAACTCTGCCATCTTTTGAACCATGTTCATACACAATGACACAGTCAGCCGAAAGCGCACCTGCACCATATAAACGCTCAAGTAAATTCATAATCTCTTGTGGTTCGTAAGCATATGGTGGGTCTAAAAGCACAATACCAAACGGACCGGCGGTTAGAGGGGGAATTTTGATAACGTCTATACGCTTAACCTGTGCACGTCTACTAGAAATCTTAAGAGCCGCAATATTGGCTTGTAATGCCTGCAGTGCATTTCGGTCACGCTCACAAAAAACCGCACACGCAGCGCCACGTGAAATGAGCTCAATACCCAATCCGCCACTTCCAGCAAAAGCATCCAATACACGTACACCTTCTATGTCCCCTATTAAAGACATAAGGCTACTCATCATGGATTCCTTAATTCTATCTGTTGTAGGACGAGTGGCGTTGCCTTTAGGGGCTTTTAATGGCCGACCCCTAAACTCACCAGTAATAACGCGCATGTCACTCCTTATGATAAAACGAGCACTTACGGATGCAAAGTAGTGCAGAGCATTTCAACTTCCTGCATCAAGGCGTCATAGCGCCACGCTTGATCAGGATTTTCATCTATATCAGCTAGAATCATATCAGCATCTGCGTGCGCAACCTCAATAACGTTACCATCACGCATAATATTTACTAATTTCAAGATAGAAGTACCGCTTTGACGATTACCTAAGATATCACCTTCACGACGTTGCGCTAAGTCAAATTCTGCAAGCTTAAAACCATCTTCTGTAGCAGCCATAGCATCAAGACGAGCTTTAGATACTGGGTTTTGAGTAACACCTATTAAATGAATCTCACCTGGCAGTGTGCCACGACCAACGCGACCCCTAAGCTGATGAAGCTGCGATAAACCAAACTTATCTGCGTCGTGGACAATCATCACAGTCGCATTAGGAACATCGACACCAACTTCAATAACAGTGGTACATACCAATACGTCTATCTCATGATCTTTAAACTGACACATAACCTCGCGCTTAGCGTCCGAGGTCATTTTGCCGTGCAAAAGGCCCACCTTATACTCGTTAAAAACCTTGGCCTGCAAAAACGTGGCCTCAGATTTAGCAGCAGCAGTATTATCACGCCTCATATCTTCGTCATTTTCAATATATGAAACGTCTTGTTCTATCGCGCTATCATGGGTAGACTCTTTTTCATCCTCACGCTTTTGGCCTACTAATGGACACACTATATAGACCTGTTCACCACGAGCAAGCGCTGCGCGAGCAGCATCATATGCCACGCCTTTAGCACGATAGTCATGAACAAATGTTTTTCGATGTGCACGTTTGAATGGAACCTGTTTAATATAAGAAAGTGTCATGGAGCCATAAACCGCAAGCGCCAACGAACGAGGAATAGGCGTAGCTGTCATGGATAGACAATCTGGACACGTACCCTTTTCACGCAAGCGCTGGCGTTGTTCAACGCCAAAACGCTGCTGCTCATCAATGATAACAAGCGAGCAATCCAGACATACCACATCAGGTTCTAGTAATGCCACCGTACCAAACAGTACGTCAAGTTTTCCTGTAGCTAAACGCTCCAGGATACTCTCGCGCTCAGCTACAGAGGTCGATCCTGTCAAAACCGCCCACGACATACCAATCTCATCAAACAGAGGGCCAAGTTTGTCTCCGTATTGCCACGCCAATACTTCTGTTGGTGCCATCATGAGCGTCTGGGTAGCATTGTCCGCAGCAAATGCGCATGCAAAAGCTGCAACCATGGTTTTACCCGTACCTACATCACCAAGTAACATATGATTCATAACAGCCGGCATTTGCATACAAGACGCAATGTCTAAAATAGCTGCATCCTGATCAGCAGTCAGGGTAAACGGCAACACCTCTTTTAAAGCAACAGAGTGTTTACCCCAGACACTATGCCGCACATAGCGACCATTACAATTTTCTTTTTGCTTCTTTTTTAAATACAGCTCAAGGCACAACAGTTCTTCATAAACAAGCCTACGACGCGCTTCATGGACTTCCTGCATGGATTTAGGGAAATGAATGCAACAAAAAGCCTGATTACGACTCATAAGATGATACTTTTTACGAAGAGCTAACGGAATTGGATCATAGCTTGGAACAACCATTTCCAAAGCGTTTTCAATCAAACGGCGCATCTGTCCTGTAGGAACTTTTTCAGTTGCAGCATGGACAGGAATAATGCGGCCCTGTAAAACCGTGGTCTGAGCATCAAGAATCTCCAAAAAAGGAGATGTCATTCGCTTAAAACCAAAATTGAATTCCATAGTACCAGCAACGCTTACACGTGTACCTGGTTTTAAGGTTTTAGCAAGCCATGGTTGACGGAAAAAAGTCGCAATCATGATGCCCGATTCATCAACAATAGTCACTTCTACCAATGACAAATGTGGTTTAGGTTGCTTTACAACCGTTTCATACACTTGACCCAAAACGGTAACATTTTCACCAATATGAGCACACTCAATAGACACAAGCTGTGACATATCAATATAACGCCGAGGAAAATGAGTCACTAAGTCCTGAACTGAATATATGCCCAACTTATGCAAAGCCGCCGCTCTGACTGGACTTACTCCTGATACCGAGGTAACAGAAGCACCCAACGACAGAGTGGCGGATAAATGATCTGGTATATGAGAAATATTATTCAAGTGAGAAAATTACCGGGTACAAGGCCTGCTCACCACGATGGCTATCGATTTCAAGATCTTCATATTCATCCTGGATACGCTCGACCAAAGATTCAAATTCATCATCAGTGAACTGTTCACCTGCAAGCAATGTCAAGGTGTCAGCGTCATCTGCTTCCATAACCTCAAGCAAGCTCATAACTACGCCAGCGATATCAACACCTACTGCCTCAATGGAACCGTCAGCAATACCGATAACATCGCCATCCTTAATAGGATTACCATGAGCATCCTTAGAATCCTTAATAGCGGTAGTAACTTCACCAGTTTTGACTTCAGCAAAAGCCTCAGTCATTTCCTCAGCGTTGTCCTCCAGGGAAGCCTCTGGATTAAAACCAAACATAGCGCTAAATGCTTGTGGAACGCTTGTGGTGGCAACTACTGCACAAGGCTTTTCAGACACACCAACACAAGCCTGAGCTGCCATGATGATATTCTTGTTATTAGGAAGAATCAAAACAGCGTCAGCATGTACCTTGTTTACCGCATCAAGTAAGTCAGCAGTAGAAGGATTCATGGTCTGACCGCCACAAACCACTACGTCTACACCTAAAGACTCTAAAATTTTAGCATTACCGCTACCAGGAGCTACTGCTACAACGCCTAAAGGCTTGCTTGCAATTTCTGCTTCGTGCTCAAGTTTCTCTGTGCGCTCTTCACTCTGAAGCTGCATATTGTGTACATGAACCTCGGAAATCTGTGCGTCATGAGTCAAGAACCAACCCAAAACCTGATCTGGGCGATTGGAATGCACATGAACCTTAAAGTTAGGATGCATGCCAACCATCAAGTCACAGTCACCCATGGTAGGCAAGAATGCTTTAGCTTCGTCAACATCTACAGTGTCAGAATGAACCAAGAACTCAGTGCAGTAACGATATGCACTACCCTCCCAGTCATTAATCTGCTCAATTTCAACCTTAGGTGCTGGACGATACTCTGCTAAAGCATCGCCAATCTCGCCGTCTTTGCCTAAAAGAGCGTGCGTAAAAGCATCAAGCAAGATAGCCAAGCCAAAACCACCCGCATCAACAACACCATTCTCCTTTAAGACAGGCAAAAACTCTGGAGTACGTTGAACGGAAGCGTAAGCCTCTTCAACAATGAATTCCAATGCATGCTCAAAATCAAGCTTCTGGCGCTTAGCCTTGCGAGCTGCAGCACCACAGTCCTCGATAACAGTTAAAATGGTGCCCTTGACTGGCTTGCGAACCGCCTGGAAAGCAACTTCAACAGAACGAGTGAATGCAGATTCCAAAGCATCAGTAGAAAGCTCAGTGTAACCTTCAAGGCCTTCACACAGACCACGAAGAATCTGAGAAGTAATAACACCAGAGTTACCACGTGCGCCCATCAATGCACCATTAGTGATAGCCTTGCGAATTTCGGCACTTGTAGCACCGATGGAAAGCTTGGCAATGTTGTCAGTAACCATCTGCATGGTTAATGACATGTTTGTACCCGTGTCGCCGTCAGGAACAGGGAAAACATTAAGACGATTAACCTCATCTTTACGATCTGCTAAAGCCTTGGTAGCTACGCCAATAGCATTTAAGACGTTAGCCGTCGAGTTTAAGTCGCTCATGAGTTAGTTATCTCCTTGGAATATATGAAGCGCTACCTGCGCACTTTAACACCCTGAACGTGTACATCTACGCCAGTTAGAGGAACCTGAGCGTATTCAGTCAACACGTACGTGACATTATCAATAAGATTTTGAGAAACAGTGGTAATGTTGGTGCCGTATTCAATCACGACATACAAGTCAACATGAACACCATCCTCAGTGGTGTCTACAATGATACCGCGACGAAGACGGCTAGCTGGAAGGATCTTTGCAATGCCATCCTGAAGCGAAGGGGCAGCCATTCCGACAACACCGTAACAACCCATAGATGCATTACCGACCAAATCAGCAAGAACCTCGTTAGAAACATGCAAATTTCCGGAAATCTGTTGCGTCATGAACATTTTCCTTTCTCACTACTGCAAAACAAATACGAAGTATAACAAATATACCTTATTATATTGATATCTTCATGAAGACACCGTGAGCATCTATACAAAAACAGTACATAGGCTATACAATATGCCTCGTTGAAAATTGTATTGAGAATTATGTGTTATCTTGTTGCTATTACCTTGCATCTATGTTAAGATACCAAGGCTTTTGCTTATAACCAGATGGCCATCTGAATATGTAATGGAGTGAGAATTATGTCTAAGGTTTGCGAAATTTGCGGTAAAGCCCCAGCGGCTGGTCGTAACGTATCCCATTCTCATCGAGTTACCAACCGTATGTTCCGTCCGAACATTCAGAAGGTAACCGTTGTAGAAAACGGTAAGGTTGCTAAGAAGAACGTATGCACCAAGTGCATCAAAGCTGGCAAGATTACCCGCGCATAAGCGTTACCCTACCGAGCAAAACTTAAAAACCCACCGATTGGTGGGTTTTTCTTTTTTAAGGGTTATTTAAACTGTAAAGCCAACACAAAAAAGAGGTCAGCAGGATTGCCTACCGACCTCTTCGCGTTTATGTGTCTATTCTACAACTAACAAGCGACCACATTGAGGGCAAACACCTAATGGTGCATTGGCGCGAAGCTGCACAAGATGTGCCTGGCCGATATGGGTACGACATGCATCACATGAGTCACCGTGTAAATGAGCAACAGCAACACCCTGCTTGCCTTTCAACAGGCGGTTATAATGCTCAAGCACATCGGCGGGAATCTGAACTACATATGCATCACGCTTAGACTCAAGCTCGGCAATATGAGCCAAAAGAGCGCCACCCTTTTCACGGTACGATTTTACAAGCTCATCTTCTTTAGCATTTAAGGTATCTAATGCAGTACCAATCTGATTCAAAACCTCGTTCGCATCGGCTGAGCGCTTGCGTGCAGTCTCAAACTGCTCCTGCAGATCATCAAGATGCTGTACATGACCCTCAAGCTCCTTAGAAGCCGTTTTAGCACGTCTGAAGTCGCCTTTTGTGGACTCAATATGCTCCTGAGCCGCAATAACCATGCGCTCAATATTAGCTATATCATCTTCGAGGCGAGATACCTGGGTAATAGCAATATCTTTAAGCTCTAGTACACTCTTGCGTTTAGCTATAATGGCAGCTTTCTTCTGGCGCAAATCGAAAATCTGTTGCTTTTCAGACAAATTATCAAGCTCTTTTTTAGCGCGCACGATTTGTAAATCAATATCCTGTAAGGCTTTAAGTGCCTCTACCTGTTCATATGCAATCTGCATCTTAGACCCTCCTAGTTTCGGGGTTATACCAATGAGGATCCCTAGAGATAATTGAGATAGCATCAGTCGGTACACCGCAATTACACAACGCTTGAGCAAGCACAACAACATACGGATTTTCAGAGACATCATGACCAAGTTCAATAATGGACAATCCTTTTTGCTGTGCATCTAATGCTGTATGGTACTTAATTTCTCCGCAAATTAGTACAGGAATTCGTAAATTTAGGCATGCATTGACCGCTGATTCGTCTAAAGACCCGGTCCAGGTGGCAATTCGCAATATAGAATCATCGCAAGCAGGAGACGCCCAGACACGTGGTGTGTTTCCAAATACCGACATACATCGAGCAGCAAGCGTTGAAAGCGTCTGCGCATCGTCTGGTTCAAATGCTGCCACTTGTCCATAACCTAGCGTAATACCACCCTTAATATCTTGCGTAGGCACGAGTACCTGTTCAAACTCTGCATGAAGCATAGATGGAAGCATAGTAAAAGCCTCTTGTGCCATATCAAGCGCCGTATGGTAGTTCACAAGGGCAACACCACAAGAAACAGCCTCATACACCATGGCACCCGTAATATCTTGAGCAGGATCTCTTACCACTCGATCAAGTTTTAAATACGCTGGATGATGTGTGAGAAGCATCTGGGCGCCTTGATCTGCAGCCTCTCGAATAGCATCAAGCGTTACATCGAGAGCTACACATACCTTAGTTACTTCTTGATTGGGGTTACCAACCAATAGTCCCGTTTTATCCCATACTTCAGCATGTCTAGCAGGCCATTTGGCATTTAAATGCGCCACAATATCACCAACTGTTAACGTATGGCCTATCTTGGTAGGTAACCCTGTTGATATAACAGACATATCAGTCGAATGAGTTTGAGCACTTACATCCATGATGACCTCCCTTATTTACAAGTCTATAGAAAATGTACGTACACCACCGCCGCATGTTATCGCAGAAACCTCACGATACCCCGCTTCATGCATGTATTCGTACGCCTTGATAATATCAGCAGCAACAACACTGGTACTGTGAGCATCAGTTCCAACTGTACACCCCACACCAGCACGACAAAACGCTTTAAGCAAAGCAGGTGCTGGACAAAACTCTGGGTATGGATAACGCAAGGCCGATGTATTGACTTCAATTAATCGGTTACCCTCACGCGCAGCTTCTGCCATACGCTCGTAAGATTTTGATAAATCAAACGAAGGCAAACGACCAAATTTTTTAATAACGTCTGGATGAGCCATAACTGTAAACGGACGATCAGACACAGCCGCTTCACACCACAAATCTATATAACGACGCCACGTGTCATCCACATCACGATTAAACCATTCCTCCTGAAATGCAGCACTATTAAACAGCCAACCATCCATAAAATGGACCGAACCTAACACGATATCAAAATCTTTAAAATCATCCGCTACTAGTCCACGATCCTCATCTGGACCTAACCAATCAAGCTCACAACCCAACAAGATTTCCATGTCTGGATATGCCTCTTGAACAGCATGAACAGCCGCTTTATAAGCATCAATACGCTCCGACTCCATAGAACAACGCCCACCCGTAGGATCAAAATTCGGATTGATTGGATAATGCTCAGTGACAGCCATAGCAGCAATACCCGCATTATGTGCTGCGGCAACCATATCCTCAAGACTATCTTTAGCATGGCCGCAAAACGTGGTATGCGAATGCATAGTAATTAATTCCATTAGACCAAGACCTCACGTGCGCAAGCAATAAACGCATCCACGTCAGCTTGTGTTGTGGCGCTTGAAATAGAAATACGCAATGCACCTTTCGCCATATGAGCTGGCGTATTAATAGCACGCAGCACATGAGATGCTACTAATGATTGCGAAGAACACGCAGAGCCGCCAGAGATAGCAAATCCCGCCAAGTCAAACCGCAAAATCATGGTTTCACTTTCCTGACCATGCACACAGACATGAACAATATTAGGTAAGTATTCTAAAGTACCAGGTTTTACCTCTACTGTCATTTCCACCGCAGGAATACTAGAAAGTTCAGCATAAAGTTTATCACGCAATGCACGCTGACGAGAGCATTCGGTTTCCATATGCTCTACCACGTCTTTAAATGCCGTCATGCAGCCCATAATACCTGGTACGTTTTGGGTACCACTACGCAAACCGCGCTCTTGTCCACCGCCAACGAGATACGGATTAAAAGGACTACCACTTTTGATATATAAAACGCCAACACCCTTAGGACCACATACCTTATGTGCTGAAAATGATGCAGCATCCACATCAAGCTTCTGCATATCACACATAGTTTTACCTAAAGCCTGGGTAGCATCAGTATGAAATAATGCACCATATGTATGTGCAATAGCGGCAAGTTTAGCTACTGGCTGCACAGAGCCAATTTCATTATTAGCCAGCATAACTGAGGCTAAAACTGTCTGGCCCTCCCATTCGGGATCGCTCATCATACGCTCAAATATCTCGGGCTCTACAAAACCACCCTTGTTTACGGGGATGATATCAACATAAACACCGTGATGCTTCAATACATCAGCAGCCTCAAGTACTGCTTCATGTTCAATTTCACATACCAAAATACGAGGGCGCTCAACAGGGTTTCCTGAATGTTTACGACGTATAATTTCACGCGCAACCATGCCATACAATGCAGCATTGTCTGATTCAGTAGCGCCAGAAGTAAAGATAATCTCATCGGGGCGCTTTGCACCAATTGCTTTCATAACACCATAACGAGCCTCTTCAAGAACACTAAATGCTTTTCGTCCCACAGAATGAACAGAATTAGCATTGCCATACAATCCTTTTGCTCCGCCCTGCAAGCACTCACACATAACAGAAGCCACATGTTCACTTAAAGGAGTAGTTGCTGCATTATCCAAATAAACAAATTCTGAAATATCAGTCATATACGCCGCTTTTCTTTTCTGATAATTATTTTTATTACTGAGCGTCAAGCGCAGTCCGTTTAATAGCACCAATAGCATATGCTGGATCTTCAGCAGCAAAACAAGCACTACCAGTTACAAATACATCAACACCAGCAGCCGCTACAAGACGAGTAGCCTCATTGATGCCCAGACCGCCATCAACCTCAATCAATGGAGCAACATCAACTTCACGAGCCATCTCAACAACACGAGCTACACGAGCATCGGTACCTTCAATAAATTTCTGACCAGAAAATCCTGGGGATACACTCATAATCAAAACCATATCAAGCTTGGCGATGTATGGCTTTAAGACTTCAATATTACAGTCAGGCTTTAATGCCAATGCAGCCTTAACACCAGCCTCATGAATCATATCAATTGCCTGATTAATTTCGTCTTTTGACTCATCTAATGCCTCAACATGAACAGTAACAATATCTGGAGTGTACTCTAAATACCAGGGTAACTGCGTCAATGGATTACTAATCATTAAATGCACGTCTAACGCAAGAGAGGTAATCTTTTTGAGCTGCTTTACAAAAGGAACACCCAAAGTCAGATTAGGTACAAAATGGCCATCCATTACATCAACATGAACATAACTAGCACCAGCTTTTTCAATCATATGAATATCGTCTTCCATATTCATGAAGTCTGCGGACAAGATAGATGGAGCAATCTTAGGCTCTGTGAACATGCGAACCCCTTCCGTGAATCTTACAACGTGGCGCCACAGGGCAACTCTCACGTAAATTCATATTTTTACATCAAAAGATATATCAGTCTTAGATTATAATCGTTCATGAAGAACTAGGTCAGGACAACACCATGAATTACTTCGTCTACACCATGCCTATGGGCCGATTAACCATTGCGGCAGACAAAATAGGCATTACTGAAATACATTTTGGGGCAGTTGAACTTGCAGGAGATTTTCAGCCAAGCAATCTCACCAACACCGCCGCTACGCAATTGCAAGAATATTTTACTGGAAATCGAACTGAATTTACGATTCCTTTGCATTTAAAAGGAACGGATTTTCAACTAGCAGTATGGGATGCACTTTCACGAATTCCCTATGGTCAAACGCGTTCATATGCTGATATTGCCAAGGAAATAGGCAGGCCAACAAGCTACCGAGCAGTGGGAACCGCTAACAACAAAAACCCTGTTCCAATAATCATTCCCTGCCACAGAGTCATAAAATCCCAAGGCGTTTTGGGCGGATACGCTTACGGCAGCAAGATTAAAGAATATCTTTTAGATTTAGAGACCGGAAAACAACCAAGCGTACCGATACGTTGGGCGCATTAAATCAAAAAGGAATGCGATGAAAGAAGCTGAATCAAAGCGTGAGTACGAAAAACGAGTAGCTACAGAAATGATTGGCCTTTATTGCCATGACATTCACCATACCCATAAAGGCGAATTATGCAAAGAGTGTGCGCAGCTCAATGAGTATACTCGCAGGCATACCGACCGTTGTCGTTATATGGACACTAAAACGTTTTGTAGCAATTGCAAAACCAGCTGCTACAAGCCAGAAATGCGTGAAAAAATTCGAGTCGTCATGCGATATTCTGGCCCCCGTATGCTTTTTCATAGACCTATCATGGCCATCAAGCATCTCATAGCAAGTAAAAAAGAGGCGCGTAATCTTTAACGCGCCTCTAGTGCATCTACACATACATCAAACTGTACATGGACAGGTTTGTATTGGTATTCTTCGCATGCAGCTGTAGTCAATTCTACGGTATATTCATGCCGCTCTTGCGGCCAAAGCCGGGTTGAAGATATAAACGGATCATCTACATTAAATAAAGCAAGTAATCCCTCATAACATACGATACCGTCATCGCGCGTAAGCTTAAGCATAACCTCGTCATCTCGATCAATAACGATATTATTAAAGTACATGCTGTATGCCACATCAAACGGAGAATCATTGTGAATATAAAACGTTTCCATGACTGACGTAGCAGAACCTAATACTACCCCATTCCCCGCAAAAACAGGCTCATTGCCATTAATATCGATAGTGATAGTCTGTGTCTGCCTTACCTCATAAGCCTGATAGACTTTTACACCCACAAACGATAAGGCCACAAGTGCAATACCCACGCACAAAACAGCAATAATACCCATGTAACGCCTGATGGAGTCCTGTGCACAGCGATTCTCTATGGCTTCATCAAATACGTAATCGTCTTGCTTATATATCACAATTACACCTCCCCATTTCAATAAGAAAGGTGCTACAAATGCAGCACCTTTCGTACCATCAAAACATAAACAGTGTATTATCGCGTACGGACGAACTTTACAGCAAAATGAGCATCTGGACCATTTTCTGTAAGAGTAGTTGTTATAGTATCAACAACCTTAAAGGCTTCGCCTACTTTAGAGCGAAGAAAACGAGATACCGTCTGATCGTTTTCTTCTTTTAAAACAGTACACGTAGCAAATGTTAACTCGCCACCAACAGCTACATACTGAGCTGCTTCATGCAACATATTCAGGCCTAGCTCAGCAAGCATGATAACGTCTTTCTGAGTAAGCTTCCAACGAATTTCTTGATGACGACGAAGCGTACCGACACCAGAGCATGGAGCGTCAATAAAGACAGCATCAAATGTGCGGCCTTCGAAAGCGCCCTTCATTTTAGTAGCGTCAACAACCAATGCTTCATCGACACGTACACCACAAGCAGCACTACGCTTTTTGACCATATCAACCTTAAACTGATGATCATCGATAGACGTCATGGACATCTGCTTGCCATATTTGCGAAGAGCAGCACTTTGCAACAAGATGGTCTTAGTGCCACGACCACAACCAATTTCCAGAAAAGATTCTGGAAATGTCTTAGGTAAGACAAACTGAGCAACCAACTGAGCAGCCTTATCACTTACAACGCAACCACCGCCACGCAAGCCGTCAGCCAATGCAGACTCTTTCAATGCTGCAGAGGTTAACAATGTATAGCAGCCCTCAACATCAGTATCCTGCTTGCACACTTCCCGCTCACACAAGCTATCAAAATCAACCTGTGTATCACAGCAAAGATTTTCAGCGATAAAAATAGGGGCATCGGTATTAGAAGCTTTCATAAATTCAATAGCTTCATCGCGTCCCAAATCGCCCATTAAACGTTTACCTAACCACAGCGGGAATGCGTACTGGCGAGATAATGCCTGATTATTGATGGTAGGATTCCCAAATGGGAATGACTCTGCACTCTGACCAATCTTGCGCAATACCGCATTTGCAAGACCCGCAGCTTTAGGAGCAACACTGCGAACAAGTTCTACACCCTGATCAACAGCAGCATGATTCTGCTTACCTAAAAAGATAATCTCATAGGTGCTAACACGCATAGCATCACGAACTTCAGGGGTGATATCGTCAGGATTGCGAAGACTACGGTTAATAACCTCGTCAAGCGTACCTAACGTAGATGTAACACCTAATGCCAATTTCATGGCAAATGCGCGATCAGCAGCACTTAAAGGCGTAGCTTTATTTAAAAACGTATTAGCAACCTCAGAGGTATATGCATTACGTTCACGAACAACTCGACCAATTAAAACAGCTGCACGGCGTGCAGGACTTAATGTACTCACAGACTCTCCCAAGTAATGGTTCCCGATTTAATACCTTGAATACCTGCAGCAAAAGAACGTGCTTCCATTTCTTTTTTACCGTCAGGCTTAACACATAATAATTCTAATACACCATTAGCCATACCAATAAAAAGGCGCTTGTGAACAAAAAAGACCATTCCTGAAGTTATGGATGCTACTAATTCAGCATCGGTCTCAGAAACCTTTCTAGCCTCAATAACAGTAATGGTTTTATCAGCAATAATACAACGCGAAGGATGAGCCTCTGAAGATGCCTGCACACGACGCGCATTCACTTCCACCTCATCATCAGGATGCAAGAACAACTCACCCTTTTCAAGCTTGGCAGCATAGGTGGCTTGCGCATCATCTTGCTCAATCCAACGAATTTTGCCCTCAGAAAGCTCATATAATGCACTTAACAGCGCACATGCTCCCTTATCAGATAAGTCCCCTGTAAGTTTTTGGCATGACAAGTCTGCAATTTCACATGAACGAGAGATGCAATATGGACCAGTGTCTAGCCCCTCTTCCATCTTCATAATACATACGCCAGCCTCATAATCACCATTTAAAATAGCACGCTCAATAGGAGCTGCACCACGATACTTAGGCAACAATGAAGCATGAACATTAATACATCCATAGCATGGAAGCTCAAGCACATTCTTAGGAAGAATCATGCCATATGCAGCAACGCAGATAACATCTGGTTGCAACGCTTTAAGCTCTTCAAACGCCTCATCTGAGCGCAACGTTGTAGGCTTAAAAATAGGAAGCTCCAACTTTTCTGCAACCTCAGCTACCGGAGAAGAAACCAATTTTTTACCACGGCCACGCACTGCATCAGGACGTGTATACACCCCTACAATTTCATGCTGGCTATCGAGTTCATACAAAATACTCGCCGCAAATTCCGGCGTACCCATAAAGACAACACGCATAACGACTCCTGGCCTCTCATGTATGATTTAATAGCGTCAAATTAGATACCAGTATCACCTGGTAAAGCACCGGCCGCAATAGCAGCATCATAATCACGTAATGCGCGGATACGATCCATAGGTGCACAAGACTCAAACAACGTACGACCGTTCAAATGATCAATTTCATGCTGTAAGCAACGACCTAATAAACCGTCACCTTCAATAATCATTTCCTTGCCATTTAAGTCATAATAACGAACACGAGCAAACTCATGACGAGTTACCGGAACAGAAATACCAGGGCAAGAAAGGCAGCCTTCGTCATCCTTTAGCATCTCGCCGCTCACTTCCAAGATTTCTGGATTTACCAAATAGATTGGATTTTCACGACCATTTTCCTGATCGCAGTCAATAACAACAAAACGCTGCAACACACCAACTTGCGGAGCAGCTAAACCGCAACCATTATTGCGATACATCGTACGAGCCATCTGCTTAGCAAGCTTCTTTAAAGACTTATCGCCTATAACACATGGGTCACATACCTCACGCAACAGCGGATCTGGCGATACAACAATTTTCAGCGTATCAAACACCATAATGACACCTCTTATACTATTACTCCTTGCACATAAAGAGCAAGTTTGTTGATTACTTCATTCACATGTGAGTATACCAGAGCACACTCATGGTATTACAGCAGGCTATAGGGATTCACATCGCATGCAACATTTATGCCCTTAATGGTGCGTCGCTTACGAATAATAGGCGCAATATAGTGAGCCATATCCGTTTCTGCTGGAGCCTTTATTAATACATGCCAACGATACGCACCGCTTAATCGAGCAATAGCGCAAGGAGCAGCACCAAATGAGATCCATGTATCCCCCACCTCATCACAAATGAGCTTATATACCGCATTGGCAATATCCTGTGTCACTTCTCGTACAGTTTCTTCCTTAGAGCCCCATACTAAAATGTTTAACAGATTCGCGTATGGTGGATACTGCAATAGTTTACGTTTAGGTAATTCGTCCTGTAAAAAGCGTGTTCTATCATAATGAGCAGCACACTTAACAGCACATGCATCGGCCATATATGTCTGCACAATAACCCGACCCGATAATTTACCTCGACCTGCGCGACCTGCAACTTGGTTAATAAGACAAAATGTACGTTCTGCACTTCTAAAATCAGGAAGTTTAAGTTGAGTATCAGCATTAATAACACCAACCAATGTAACGTCATCAAAGTCTAAGCCTTTTGCAATAATCTGAGTACCCAGCAAAACTGCAGGGCCTGGTTTGGCAAATTGGCGTAACAGTTCCTCATGAGCATTACGTGCTTGAGTAGTATCAGCATCCATGCGAATGATAGGAACACGACTACCTTCAAGCACTCGCTCAAGCTCAGATTGAACACGCTGTGTACCAGCACCAAATTTACGCAAATACGGACTTCCACATTTAGGACAACGTGCAGGAATAGGTACAGTTCTGCCACAATAATGGCACGTCAACGAATGAGAATCTTCATGATATGTCATAGAAACTGAGCACGTAGGACATTCAGGAACGTACCCACAATCACGGCATAACACAAATTGCGCAAAACCTCGTTGATTAAGTAGCAATACTGCCTTTTGACCGGCCTCGATAGTTTCAAACAATGCACGCATTAAAGACTTTGAGAACATAGTGCGAGAACCTGATCCAAATTCCTTAGCCATATCTACAACCTGAATATCAGGCATAGGTTTGTGGTTGGTGCGTTCTGGTAAGCATACCTGCTGCCATAAAGGATTCTTGTTGCAGTTATATAGCGTCTCGATACATGGTGTTGCAGAGCCCAAAACAAGCGTACACCCACGTTGGCGAGCCATCCATGCAGCTACATCACGTGCGTGATAGCGTGGCGCACTATCTTGCTTATAGGTACTCTCGTGCTCTTCGTCAATAATAATAAGACCAAGTTTGTCAATAGGAGAAAACAGTGCACTGCGAGCACCTACCACCACGCGGCATTGCCCAGACTGAATAGCCATCCACTGATCGTATCGCTCGGTCGGTTTCATGGCGGAGTGCATGACCGCCACAGTATCACCAAACCTGCTCATAAAACGCGAAACAGTCTGAGGAGTAAGCGCAATTTCTGGAACCAAAACAATAGCGCCATAGCCTTTAGAAAGCACTGTATCAATAGCTCGCAGGTAAACCTCAGTTTTACCGGAACCTGTTACACCATCAAGTAAGACCACACGGCCATCATGCGCTTCTTGAGCACAATCAATGGCCTTAAGAGCGCAGGCTTGACCTTGCGTTAAAACCAGCTCATCAGCTAAAGCATATGGGCGCATGTCAGTAGGCATAAAATCAGAAGGCTTGGTAACCGCCGATGCTCGACGTCGAGCAGGAAGTTTCAGCTCCCAAGAATCACCCCGTTTTACAACCTTGGGGCTTCTTGCATACGGAGTAAACAGGTGAACGCATGCCGATAGGGGTGCTATATACGTATCGGAAAGATGTTGAATCAATTCAGCGCCCAGCTCATCAAAATACGATGCTGATAGCACACTGACAATTGACTTAAGTTTAGACACATCAAAAGAGCATGACGTTATGTCATGCTCTTGATATTCTTGAATTTTTACTATGTAGCCAATCGCTTGACGTGAGCCAAACTCAACTAATACCGCACATCCAATGCATGCATCCATACACTGGTCAGGAATTAAGTATGAGTATGAACAATCCAGCGATTGTGTAGGGATATCTAAAATAATATCAGCTACACGGATGGATTCACTCACAGGCCGCAAGCCGCCTTAAGCTCATCAACACGGTCAGTCTTTTCCCAGGTGAACTCAGGAAGCTCACGACCAAAATGACCATAGTTAGAAGTCAAACGATAGATTGGACGACGCAACTGGAGCTTTTCAATGATAGCGCCTGGACGAAGGTCAAATACTTTGTTTACTGCCTCTTCAATCTTGAGCTCTTCTACATGGTTGGTATCAAAAGTTTCGACCAATACAGAGATAGGACGAGCCATACCAATAGCGTAAGCAATCTGGACTTCACAGCGATCAGCCAAGCCAGCAGCTACAACATTTTTAGCAACCCAACGAGCTGCATATGCTGCAGAACGATCAACCTTAGTACAGTCCTTGCCAGAGAATGCACCACCACCGTGACGACCCATGCCACCGTAAGTGTCTACAATAATTTTACGGCCAGTCAAACCTACATCACCCAAAGGACCACCAATTACAAAACGACCTGTTGGATTTACATAAATATCCATATCAGGAGCAGCCGTGATGCCTTCGGCCTCAAAAACAGGATTGATAACGTTTTCAATCAAAGCAGCACGTAGCTCATCAATACCAACATTTACATCATGCTGAGTAGAAATCAAGACTTTTTCTACCTGGGTTGGCTTGCCATCAATATAGCGAACAGAAACCTGAGTCTTGCCATCAGGACGTAAGAACGGACACGTGCCATTCTTGCGAACCAAAGTCAAACGTTCAGACAAACGATGTGCCACATAAATTGGCATAGGCATCAAAGTCTTGGTTTCGTTACATGCATAACCAAATACCATGCCCTGATCGCCCGCACCAGTCTTGTCTGTCTCATCGGTGTCTTCACCGTGCTGGACCTCATAAGACTCGTCTACACCCATAGCAATGTCAGCACTTTGCTCATGAATTGCATTTAAAACACCGCAGGTATCGCAGTCAAAACCATACTTAGCACGATCATAACCAATAGATCGAACAACATCACGTACAATAGTATCTACATCTACATATGCACGTGTGCGAATTTCGCCACTTACAAAAATGGTACCCGTAGTAGCCATGGTTTCGCATGCACAACGAACCTGGTTTACATCAGCCATCTGACCAGACGGATCAATGTAATCTTTTTCCTGCAACTCGATTTCCTTAGCCAAGATAGCATCCAGGATAGCATCAGAAACCTGATCGCAAAGCTTATCCGGATGACCTTCGGTCACGGATTCACTGGTAAACAGGTATGAATTTTTAGTTTCAGACATGCCTAATACCTACTCCTCTTTATATATTGCAGACCAACCTAATTAAGATTGTCCTAATTTTAACCCTGTATACTCTACCACAGAGTTATATAAAAGCACGATGTATATCGCTAAATATGCATAGACTACAGTATCCCCTAAAAAAGGATATATATAACCAAAGTTTCTTGCGTCTATTAAACCAAAAATATCCCTATCGATATTTTTACAAATACCCAAGCGTAGTAGAATACTCCTTTAACGCAATCAATTGGATTTTCGTTATATCAAGACCTGTTAAGGAGTTATCCATGCTTTCTAACACACGCCTGACCGATGAATATATTTCACACATTTCCGCTTGTCCATCAAGCCTTCAAGATCTTTTAAACGCACGAAATTACATGGAGCATTCAACTGCCATCTATCACGGCCTCGTTGTTGATTCCACGTTTGTCCCCCGTTTATACAATAAAGAGACTCGTGAGCGTTTTCGTTATGCAAGTGAAACCGTGTACGGCATTTTAGAAAAAGTCATTGCCGAATACCTTGATAACCCTGTCTACCGTGAGGTATTTGATTTTGACAAACGTTTGGTAGACCTTATTTTGTTACCACGTAACTATGATGCATTGCTTCCTTTTGCTCGCGTCGATCTATTCTTAAATGAAGAGACCGGTAATATGACGTTTTGTGAGTTCAACGCTGACGGCTCAAGTGGCATGAACGAAAACCGTGAAATCACGCAGTCCATTATAAACTCTGAAGCCTTTAAGGCATTTAACGCCAACCATAAAGTAGAAAACTGCATTGATTCATTATTTGCCGGCTGGGTTGATGAATTCTTGCGCATTTATGATACCTATAGCTTTAAGACCGAAAAACCACACATTGCTATCGTGGACTTTTTAGAAAACGCTATTACAGAAGAGTTTAAGATATTTGCCAAACTCTTTAAAGAACGTGGATATGAATGCTCTGTCTACGACGTACGAGATTTGCATTTTGATGGCGAAAAACTTATTGGTACCACCGCATTTTACGGACAGAACAACTGCCCTATCGATGCCATTTGGCGCCGCAGTGTTACTAACGACATCATAGACAATTGGGAAGCAAGTCAACCGTTAATCGAGGCTGTGCGTGCTCAAAAAGTAGCTCTAATTGGATCGTTTGCTGGTCATATTGTGCACGACAAACAGATTTTTGAAGCATTATATGACCCCCGCACCCAAGCACTTTTAACCCCCGAGGAAAACGATTTTGTACAGCGAACCGTTCCTTTTACCACCTTTTTAGACAGTGATCACATTGATTTAAACCAGGTAAAAGAAGAGCCATTCCGCTGGATTATCAAACCAACCGATGCATACGGCAGTAAAGATGTATACGCGGGCATGGATTTTGATCCTGAAATTTGGTCACGTATTGTTGATACCTATGCCAACAACGCTGCTGGTGCTCCTTTTTTGGTTCAAAGCTATTGCAAGCCTTTTGAAACCACCACTCTTGCATTATACGGCGAAGAGCACGATAGCTCTTTTGATTATAAGCGCTATAAAAACCTCAGCGGTTTATACCTATACAACGGCAAATTTGCTGGTGTGTTCTCACGCCTAGGACCTAAGTCAATAATTTGCAAGCGTACACGTGGTGTCACCGCCGCCACATTATGGGTGGATTGTTAATATGACCATAAACACAAGATCTTTTCCAGTTTGGGCACAACGTATTATAGCTATCGTTAGTTTCGTAGGTATTGCTACATGTTTATTGGTGTCAGGTCTTACAGTATGCGCAATTCCTGACACCCCTACAAAAGCACTCAGTAGCGCTTTTAATCTTTACGAAACCTCACCGTTTAACGCTGATGAACTTGTAGAGATGGCGCTTGCTACTAAAGATTATACCGTTGAAAATCACGATTACACTGAACTCATGGAGACACAAATCCGCATCAATACCCAATTACAGAACCGTTCTGAAATACATACCCCACACATGCCATATGTAAACGAATCATCTTATGACGACATCTTCAAGTACGCCCATGAAAAATATGCCCTTGATTCTGATGCTATCTCCCATTTAGATGATGTCTACAACGTTATTCACAACGTTAGTATTCTGGTTGTTATTGTTGTTATTTGCACCATCATAAGTGTCTTTATCTACGCACGCATTGATAAAAAAGGCCTTGGCCGTACGTTGATGCGTAGCACCTATGCTGTCTCTGGCTTCTTTGCATTATTAGCCATATGGGCCATAATTGACTTTGATGGCATGTTTGAGGTCTTTCACTCGCTCTTCTTCGCACAAGGTACCTGGTCGTTTTCTTGGGATTCTTTACTTATTAGTATGTATCCTCCAAATTTCTGGATGGGAATGGGTGTAATTTGGCTGATTGTGACACTCATATGTTGCGGAATATGTCTTATTATAGGAAAGCTACTAAATAAGCTCCCAATGCGTCATACTGATGCATATTAACTTGCGTAATAAAAGTAGAGTCAAAAGAAGGATGAACATGACTGACAACAATGTACGCGTTCGTTTTGCGCCGTCTCCTACGGGCAAGCTCCACATCGGTGGTGCTCGTACCGCCATTTATAACTGGGCATTTGCTCGCGCTATGGGAGGCACTTTTGTTCTTCGTATCGAAGACACCGACCCAGAGCGCTCCACTGAGGAAAACACTCAGGTTATCTTAAACGCTATGAAGTGGTTGCACCTCGACTGGGACGAAGGCCCAGAAGTAGGTGGCGACTATGGTCCTTACTTTCAGATGCAGCGTATGGACACCTATAGCGCAGCATTAGAAGAATTAAAGGCTCGTGACGCTGTATATCCGTGCTTCTGCACAAAAGAAGAATTAGATGCCAAGCGTACTGCCGCAGAAGAAACTGAAGGCGGCTATGCTGGCTACGACCGCACGTGCCGTAGCCTTTCTAGAGAAGAAGCACAGGCACGTATTGATGCTGGTGAGCCACATGTATGGCGCTTAAAAGTTCCTGAAAACCACGGCCCTATCGAGTTTGATGATGCTGTATACGGCCATATGAGCTTTCCTTGTGATGTTATGGATGACATGATTTTGGTTCGTACTGACGGAAGCCCTACCTACAATTTTGCTGTTGTATGCGATGACACCAACATGGCTATCACACACGTTATCCGTGGGGATGACCATCTGTCTAACACTCCTCGTCAGATTCTAATCTACGAGGCATTAGGTCGCAAAATTCCTACCTTTGCTCACTTATCCATGATTTTAGGCCCTGACGGCAAGAAACTTTCTAAGCGTCACGGTGCTACAAGCGTTGAAGAGTACGCAGAGCGCGGCTTTTTACCAGACGCTATGGTCAACTTCTTGGCTTTACTCGGTTGGTCTTTAGACGGTGAAACCACTATTATTTCTCGTGAACTTTTATGTGAGAAATTTAGCTTGGAGCGCATCACTAAAAAAGATGCCGTTTTTGACGAGACGAAGCTTGAATGGATGAACAGCCAGTATATCAAGACTATGGGTGCTAGTGCTTGGGTTGAAACTTCTAAGCCATGGCTGATTGAAGCCGGTGCTTCTGAAAAAGATATCGCTGCTCGCCCTGAATGGTATGAGAAGCTTTATCCATTAGTAGCTGAGCGTTTGACCCACTTAACCGAAATTCCAGAAAAACTTTCATATCTTTTCTGGGGTCCCAATGTTATATTTGACGAAAAGTCTGTTACTAAGGTATTACTTAAGGAAGGCGCTCGTGCTGACGAAGCCCTTAAAGCATGTCGTAAGATTTTAGCTGACGAATCCTACGCTTGGCAGTTTGACGTATTGCAAGATGCAGTTCGCGCACTTTGTGAACCTATGGAGATTAAGCCTAAGCTTATGTTTCAGCCAATTCGTGTAGCCGTCTGCGGCAACATGGTTTCTCCTCCGCTATTTGAGTCTATCGAACTTATGGATCGCGCAGACGTTCTGGCCCGCATTGATGCTGCTTTAGCACTCATTGCAAATGCTGAATAATACCGCCACTTCATAATTAAAACGCATAGAGCTGAAGCTTAGGCTTCGGCTCTTGTTTTATACTTATAAAAACGCATTCGCTGATTGCAACCTGGCATGCGTACGGATTAACTCACGTATTTAAAGGGATTTCAATGACCGCAAAATTCTTACCGATTCCTGATTTGTGTATTCGACCATACGGTGGCACGTGCCAGAGATGTCAAATAGCATGTCCAGCACACGCTATTTCATTTGAAAGTGAAACCGCAACCCCTGTCATTGATCATGACGTATGCACCCAATGCGGTATTTGCATGGGTATCTGCGACGGTTTCTCTTCCACTCGCGTTACATTGGCTGACTTGCATGAGCGCCTGAGTCGCATCGCCATGCGCGGACAGATTGTTTATATCACCTGCAAGGAAAACATTCTGCCTGATTTTGAGCCAGCAGAAAACGTCTGTGTAGTCCCTTGTATGGCATTAATTCCACCTGAAATGTGGGCATTGCTTTTAGCAGAAAACATCCCTGTTTGTATTGTATGCGATCTCCATTACTGCGAAGACTGCAATATTGCCCCTAAACTCGGCGAACCATTATTCTCACGTTCCATCGAGATGGCTGAAAGCTGGACTGGTGGCAATGTTCGTTGGGACCACCAGATTCCAGAAAAACGTACTGTGGAGCATATTGTGACTGACGAGACTGGATATTCTCGCCGTGATACTTTTGATAATCTGAAAAACGATGTACTTGATGTCGCCACTGGCAAGCGCCGATTGCGCCATTCTGAAGTTCTTCAAGACTTCTATCAGCGCCGCGAACGAAGCCGAGCAAGGCAGCGCTTAAACATCAACGGCAATGCTGTCGAAAAAATAACACCGCAAGGCCTCACGCGTACCATCATGATGCCCCGCCACAATATGATCTTGCAGGCCGCCAAACAAAAACCTGAATCAGCGAAATCCATGCCACTTGTGATAGCGCACATTGATCATCACGCGTGTAACAATTGCTTTGACTGTGTGTCGCATTGCATTACTGGCGCCTTAAGAAACTCATCTGACGGCACGGTATTAGAAATTGATCCACGATTATGCATTGGATGCGAAGCTTGTATCCCACAATGCAAAAAGGCGGCCATCTACTTAATACAGACAACCGCCATGGATGTATTGATTACTGGTTCTATTTTTGATGAAGATCACGAAGGAACCGCCAAATAACACTAATGATACTTTCTTCGTCCTTCATCTGAAAATACTTCAAAGGAAGCACGAGTTTTTTAGATTGAGGCACAAAGCGACCCCCATAGCGACGCATGGGGGTTATTTTGTCTTTAGGGACCTCGATAGGCTCCACCTGTAATTTACCCCCAATAACCGTTACGGTTTTCACATTATGCTCATTTGCCCACGCACGAATACGCGCCTTAACAAGCATATTCACGCACGCCTCAGGCATCTCGCCTTTAGCTTCACGTAATTGCTCTTCTAGCTCATCAACGATACAGACGCTATCTGCACACGCAATACGACGATACATCATCACTCGTTCATCAGTATCTGGCATATACTCCTCTGGAATATATGTGTGAGCTGGAATATTAACCGTAATGTCGGACAATGCAGGAGGCAATGCGTCATCTGTTTCACTTGTTCCAGCACGCGAAGACGTCACAGCTTGGTTTAGCATCTGAGCAAACAAATCAAAACCAACAGCACTCATATTGCCGCTTTGTTCAGCACCTAATAAACTTCCGGCTCCACGAATTTCCAAGTCACGCATAGCGATACGCATACCGCTTCCAAGCTCAGTGTGTTCATTAATCGCCTCAAGACGAGCTGTGGCCTCTTCAGTCAAATTAATATTAGGCGGGAACATAAAATAGGCATATGCCTGCTTGCTACTTCTACCCACTCGACCTTTAAGCTGATACATCTGAGCCAAGCCCAAACGCTGAGAGTCTTCAATAATAAGCGTATTGGTATGAGGGTTATCAATACCACTTTCAATGATGGTAGTAGCTACCAAGACATCAATGTTTCCAGCGCTGAAATCCTCCATAACGCTTTCAAGCTGCTCTTTAGTCATTTGGCCATGGGCAACACCGATACGGGCCTCAGAAGCCGCCTCACCTACCCTATCAACGGCGTCTTTTATGGTCCGTACGCGATTGCTGACATAATAGACCTGACCGTGTCGCTGAAGCTCGCGTCGGATTGCAGCAGAGACAACGTCTATATCCCACTCGCCTACATGTACATCAATTGGGCGGCGGCTTCCCGGAGGTGTCATAATTAAACTCATGTCACGAACGCCAGATAAACTCATCTGCATAGTACGAGGAATTGGGGTAGCCGACAGCGTCAACACGTCAATTTGTTCACGCAGGTTTTTCAGCTGCTCTTTATGCCCAACACCAAAACGCTGCTCCTCATCAATAATAACAAGACCTAAATCATTAGGATTAACATCTCGGGACAACAAACGATGCGTACCAACTAATACGTCAACGTTACCCTCAGCAAAATCTGCGAGCGTTTTCTTTTGCTGAGACGCATCTCTAAAACGACTCAAGACATCGACACGCACATCATATGGCGCAAAACGTTCGTAAAAGTTGGTGTAGTGTTGCTGTGCCAAAATAGTCGTAGGACACAGCACCATGACCTGTTTTTTGTCCTGTACTGCCTTAAAGGCCGCACGAAGCGCAACTTCCGTTTTGCCAAAACCAACATCACCGCAAATCAGGCGATCCATAGGTTTGCTAGACTGCATATCAGCCTTCACATCCGCAATAGCGTTTAATTGATCTGCAGTTTCCTCGTAAGGAAAATCGTCTTCCATCTGCATTTGCCAAGGAGTATCTTCCGAGTACTTAAAACCCTTGACGCTCGCACGGCGCGTATAGACGTCCACCAAATCAAATGCCAGTTGACGGGTAGCCTTGCGAGCCTTTGACATAGCACGAGACCAGTCGCTAGTATTAAGACGGGTTAATCGAGGACTTGCGCCTTCAGGACCAACATAACGTGTGACGCGGTCTAACTGTTCAACTGGAACATAGAGTTTGTCGCCTTCGGAATATTCCAAAAGCAAATAATCACGCATAACACCTGAAACATCTTGACGTACAAGCTCTTTAAAAAACGCTATACCATGAGCAGCATGAACAACGTAATCGCCTGGCTTAAAGGGAAACGTAATTTCTGTCATGTCCACACGGCGGCGGTTTCTAATACTTGCAGAACGACCTTGCGTGTCATGAATAGATACAATACCTACCTGGGCTTTAGGGATAATCATGCCCAAAGGTACTTCCACATCTACAAGGTTCACGACACCACGCTTTAAAACGTATGGCATATCATCTGAGCTATCCAAAACCTCATTAATTGGCAAGCCATGATCAACAAATGCCAGACGCATATCTTGACGCGCGCGGTAATTAGCAGCACTGAAAACAACGGTGAAATTTTGATCTACAAGGCCACGCAAGCGGCCATATAGCTTGTCAGGATCGCCTGCAATATCAGTGCGTTTGACGGGAAGTTCAACATCCACCGTACCACCCACACGCATCAGTGAAACCATAGTTAAGCGCGAGCCTTTACCGAATCCAATTTTTAACGGATTAACGTATAAACCCTCCATTTCAATGTGACTACCCTTGCTGCGAGAAACCACATCATCATAGGCGTGGGTAGCGTCATCTAAAACACTACGCGGTTCATCAAGAACAGTCAGCACATTTTCAGACGCATAATCACCAAGTGTCTCAACGCGCTTGTACAAAAGCGGCAACAGTGCATCTGCACCTATAAAGTCCACACCACTTTTCATCTTGTCTTCCATCTCACGCCACACCGGATCATGCGCAGCGCGCTGACTAGCCACATCAAACGCCCGTGACATACCCTTTTTAGAAAGACGATACTCACGTACCGGAAATATTTCAAAATTTGTTACTGTCATAATACTTTGGCCTGTGGCGGGCACAATACGACGAATATCATCAACTTCATCGCCGAAAAAGTCAACACGAATAGGATATGAAGAATTACCAGGATAAATATCGATAGAGCCGCCGTGTACACCAAACGTACCAAGCCCATCTAAGTCTCCAGTGTTTTGATATCCCCTATCTACAAGTCCCTTTACCACATCTTCAAAACTTAATAACTCGCCCGTTGCGGCATCTATAACTTCACTTCCACCAGTAAAGACCAACGGCGCAAACACTCCTGCATTTTGCGGTGGCAAAGTGCGAATCAACGCTGAACCCGAGGCAACAATAATCTTTTCCTGATCATGACTTAATGCCCATGCTGCTTGAGCACGTTGCGCCACTTGACGAGCATGAGGAACTTTAGGTGTAAACGGAAAGTCCGTACGTGCCGGAAAATAACAGACCGCATCATCGCCTACATACGCACTTAATGTACGAGCAAAAGCAGCAGCGCCTTCTTCTCCTGGGACCACAACAAGCATAGCTTGTCGGTGATGTGCAAAACGCGCAGCAGTGATAAACGGGCGTGCACTTGAAGCTACACCTAATGTAGCGTCTTGGCCCGCATCTAATTTTTCATCTATGTCTTGTAACGCGCCACTATTATCAATTGCGTGGGAAAGCGCATCAATGAGCATTTGTAACTCCTAAAACATGCTGGTTACACCAGTCACGTATAACACGTGGAAGTATCCACATAGCACACAAGCCGCATTTCGCGGCACCTCACAAGTGTAACAGAGTATTGAACATGTGATGTACGACGCGTGCAATGATATACTTTCATTGCACAAAACATCTTTAAAGGAGCACCTATGCCACGTGAATCTCTCACCAGCCAACGCCAGCGCGCCCAAGCAATTAAAAAGCGCATGTTTGAACAATATGGCGCCGGTGCATGCTCGCTTGATTATCGGGATCCATTCACGCTCACAGAAGCTGTGGTATTATCCGCTCAATGCACTGATGCTGCTGTTAATAAAGCAACACCTGCATTGTTTGACGCCTACCCTACCCCTTACGCCATGGCTGGCGCTCGATTAGAAGACGTGGAAGAATTGATACGCTCACTTGGATTTTTTCGCGCCAAAGCAAAGCATTTAATTACGATGTCGCAAAAGTTACTGATAGATTTTGACGGTGAGGTCCCTAATGATATCGAGCTGTTACAAACACTTCCTGGTGTGGGACGTAAAACTGCTAATGTAGTTATGTGTGAAGCATTCAAAAACGCACAAGGCATTGCGGTTGATACACACGTGTTCCGTATCGCCCACAAACTCAAGTTTGCCTCTCGCAATGACGACACTCCCGCCAAGGTTGAAGCTAAGCTCTTAAAGATTTATCCGCAAAGCGACTGGCTTTATATCAACCATCAATGGGTACACTTTGGTCGTGAGTTTTGCCAGGCAAAAAACCCAAAATGCGAAGCATGCATTATAAGAGATTTATGTCCTTCGTATAAAGAGTAATAAATCGTGACAGCCTAAAAAAGCGCTGGTACATACCACAATACAGCCAATATAACGACACCTAAAAACGTACACCAGACCATAGACTTGGTCTTAAAGCCAATAACCAATACAATAGCTGCAGCCACAAGTGGAGCAATCCAATCCCAAGGCTGGCCTGTAGCCATAAGCTCCGGGTTAAACAAGTCATTAGCAACTAGAGCCGCAAAAGCAGCAGGTGGGATAAAGTTCAACGCACGAATAAGGTTTTCAGGAAGCTGCTTGTCCTTAAGCCAAAACATAGGGACATCACGAAACGCCAGAATAATCAGTGCACTGGGGATAAAAATAATCCAGAAATCTATGGTATCCATTTAGCCCTCCACACTAATACTTGAACTATGCTTCTTGTCATACTTCAAACTGAACACCACCGCAGCAGCAATGCCTGCAATAGCGCCCAAGAAAATAGCAGGGTCACTTAGGCCAATAAGCTTGCAAACGATAACTGTCAGTATTGCTACACCTGCAGCTACCAAATTAGAAGCAGTAACCTTTTCCATGCACAACAGACAGATAAACAACGATGTCATAGCAAATGATGCAAGGGCTGTTGGAAAAGAAATCACAGAGCCAATCAACGCACCAATAATATTGGCCAAAATCCAAGCACCATGAGAAATAGCATTTACCAACACTGCATGATTAGTACTCCAGATACCATTCATAAAGTTAGCAACACTCACACCAAAAGTTTCATCAGTCACGGTAGCACCAAAATAAAACACCCAACGCTTTTTCATATTGCCACAAAACTGAGCCAAAGATGCACCATATAACATCTGACGAGCATTTACCAGCGCAACAGACGCAATAATAGCTGCAAGCGGATTGGCAGCTAGATACATATTAGGAATCATATACTGGCCCGTACCTGAGTAAAACAACAAACTCATAGCAATAACCATCCACATATCGATACCAGCCGAAGCACATAAAATGCCGCATGGGATACCGAGTACCAAGTAGCCCAAAATAATAGGAATTGATGCCTTAAAAGATTCATCAAATTCCTTTTTTGATACTAACAAAGCACACCTACCTTAAAATAACCTCGTAAGATGCACTTACGAGGCTGTGTAATCATTATTTCCAACTGTAAAAGTGCTATCCATACTAACACTGTTAAAGATGATGTAAACACTTTTTTTATTTTCTAAATGCTTGAGGCACAAATAAGTTCTTGTACAGGCTTATTGCATAGCAATCTGTCATACCTACCGCATAATCCGTGACAGTATGCAAGCTATCGCCCTGCGCTATATCGCAATACCACGCGGTACTCTCAAAAGCTATAGGTTTCTAACTTTTAGAGCACACAACCTTATCGCAATCTCACTGAGATTTTGGATGCAATACATCAATCGAGACTGAACACATGCGACGCTCAGTATCTGTACATCATTAGTTGCATTTCCACAATGCCTAAACACAAAAAGACCCTTCTCTCAAAAGAAGGGTCTTATACATTTAAATCTAACAATTCACCTGCACTTTTAGAGGTGAACTATAATGACCAGTGACTATTTATCAGCCAAAGCAGCCTGAGCAGCAGCCAAACGTGCCAATGGAACACGATATGGTGAACAGCTGACATAGTCAACTCCAACCTTATGGAAGGTCTTAACAGAATCAGGGTCACCGCCATGTTCACCGCAAACACCACAATGAATATCTGGGTTGCCCTCATGACCAAGCTCAACACCCATCTTAACCAACTTAGCAACAGCAGGATCTACCGTAGCAAATGGGTTAAATGGCAACAACTTATCATTGAGATACTGAGGAACAAACTCTGCCTCAACATCGTCACGACTAAAGCCAAACGTTGTCTGAGTCAAGTCGTTGGTACCAAAGCTGAAGAAATCAGCCTGAGTAGCAATCTCGTCAGCAGTTACAGCAGCACGAGGGAGCTCAATCATAGTTCCAATAGGAATTTCAAGCTCTACACCATACTCTTCAGCAACTTCAGCGATAGTCTTTTCGGCTACACCACGAAGCATTTCGAGCTCCTTAACAGTGCATACCAAAGGAATCATAACCTCAGGACGAGGGTTTAAGCCTTCCTTTTTGAGCTGCGCCATAGCAGTAGCGATAGCACGAACCTGCATAACAGGAAGGATTGGATATACGATACCCAAACGGCAACCACGAAGGCCAAGCATCGGGTTAGCTTCGCTCATAGCGTCAATCTGTTCCATCAAGGCACGCTTCTGCGCGATAACCGCAGAATCACCACCAGTAGCCTCAAGCTTAGCAATCTCAACGTCTAACGCACGAGGATTCTCCAAGAACTCGTGCAGAGGTGGATCGAGCAAACGAACGATTACAGGTAAGTCGTTCATAGCCTTAAACATACCCAAAAAGTCACCAGTCTGAGCCTCAAACAAGTCATTGATAGCCTTGTCACGAACAGCTGGATCATTATTTAAGATGAAGGTCTGAATAATCTGCTTACGTTCACCTAAGAACATATGCTCAGTACGGCATAAGCCAATACCCTGTGCGCCAAAGTCACGAGCCAACTGAGCATCTTCTGGGTTATCAGCATTAGCGCGAACACCGAGCTTGCGGAATTCATCAGCCCATTCAAGAATGGTATCCAAATCACCAGAAATCTCAGGCATTACCAAATCAACAGCACCCAATACCACGATACCAGTAGTACCATCAAGAGAAATCATATCACCCTCATGGATAACGATATCGCTACCAGCTACAGCTGCTTCCTTCTTCTCAGCATCAATGCGCAATGCTTCAACGCCGCACACACAAGGAGCACCCATACCACGAGCAATAACAGCAGCATGAGAAGTCTTACCGCCATGAGACGTCAAAATACCCTCAGCAGCAATCATACCAGCAAGGTCATCTGGAGTGGTTTCCCAACGAACCAATACGCACTTACGACCCTGTTCTGCATATGCAACAGCGTCAGCTGCACTAAAGACAGCCTCGCCGACAGCAGCACCAGGAGAAGCATTCAAACCACGAGCCAATACGTCATAGTTTGCATCCTTATCAAACTGAGGATGGAGCAACTGGTCGAGCTGTTCTGGGTCGACACGCATAACAGCCTCTTCTTTAGTAATGAGGCCTTCTTTTTCCATTTCAATAGCAATATGTAGTGCAGCAGCTGCGGTACGCTTACCAACACGAGTCTGAAGCATCCAAAGCTTACCTTGTTCAATGGTAAACTCAATATCACACATATCACGATAATGGTTTTCGAGAATAACGAACACCTTCTCGAGCTCTTCGCCTGCTTGCTGAAGCCCATCGACATGCTTCAAATCAGCGATTGGACTGGTGTTACGAATACCAGCAACTACGTCTTCGCCCTGTGCGTTTACCAAGTAGTCACCATAAAACTCCTTGGCACCGTTAGCAGGATTACGAGTAAATGCTACACCAGTAGCAGAGGTTTCACCCTTATTACCAAAGACCATACACTGTACGTTAACAGCAGTACCTAAGTCATCAGCAATCTTGTTCTTTTTACGATACAAAGTAGCACGAGGGTTGTTCCAAGAACCAAATACAGCCTCAATAGCGAGCTGAAGTTGAACGTCTGGATTCTGAGGGAAAGCAACCTTACCATCTACTACCAAGCTAGGATACTCTTCTGCAGAAACATTCTCTGCAAAGATCTGCTTAAATTCTTCTACAAGCTCCATAAGATCTTCTGCAGTAAGCTCAGTATCGCTTTTAACACCACGTACCATTTTCTTGGCGGTAATGGCGTTTTCAAACAAATCTCCATCAAGACCCATAACTACGTTAGAGAACATCTGAATAAACCTACGGTAGCTATCCCAAGAAAAACGAGGATTTTCCGTATGTTTAATCAAGCCATTAATAGAATTGTCATTCAGGCCCAAATTCAAAACGGTATCCATCATGCCTGGCATAGACATTGGAGCACCGGAGCGAACAGAAACGAGCAATGGATCTTCTGCATCACCGATCTTTTTACCAATACGCTCTTCCAAATCAAGACGATATTTCTGGATTTCATCTAATGCGCCTTCTGGCCATGTATTGTCAGCATTTGCATATTCCATACATGTCTGACAAGAAATAGTAAATCCTGGAGGGACAGGAAGACCGATAACAGCCATCTCCGCCAAATTGGCACCCTTACCACCAAGGATGTACTTCATTTCCTTGTTACCTTCAGTAACATTGTTGCCCAACGCATCCTTACCAAATGCGTAAACGCGCTTTACGTCTGCAGTCACTGTCTTACTCCTTCACTGTTGGTATAACATACTGCACGAATAGCTATTATCCTTTAAAGATGTTTCTCTTTGAAGGATGGACCAGCTCATAGTATCGTAAAATTTCCTGAGCGGTTTCTTCGACAGCTTTATTGTCCGTCCTAATAACAATACAACCTAGTTTTCGCATCAATACACGAGCTTCTTCAAGATCTTGATAGACCATTTCAGGCTCTGCATAGCTTGCAGCGACACTTAATGCGCTACGACCTGATCCGCCTAATCGTTTCTGTCGAACCCCAACTAATACATCAGCTGTAGTCATTAAACCAAATACACGAGATGGGTCACACTCGTAAATCTCCTTTGGAGGTTCGGTACCTAGTGCTAAAGGAACATTGGCAACCTTATAACCCTCCATACCCATGTAAATAGAAATAGGCGTTTTAGACGAACGAGATACGCCTAATAAAACTATATCCGCCTTGGTAAGGTCTTGTGGATTTCGACCATCATCATGCTCAACCGTAAATTCCATAGCAGCGATACGACGGAAATAGTTTTCATCTGTTGTACGAAGAAGACCAGGATCTTGACTTGGCTCTATACCCGACAACTCAGAAAGCGCATCGAGCGGCCCACTCATAAGGTCAACCGAGATAATACCCTTTTCGTCACAGTATTCATTTACCTGTTTTCTCAAGCTTTTATCAACAAGCGTGAAAAATACTATAAAACGAGAATCACCCACCATATCCCGATGAATGGCCTGATGCTCATCTAAAAACTTTTTAATCTGAGCAAAATCGCGCACCTTAGGCATGGTTTCAATAAATGGCTCAGTTACACCAAACTGTCCTGCAGCTGCTCGTGCTACAGCATGAGCCGTAGAACCAAGTGAATCACTAATAATATGAATCGTTGGAAGCGCTGTATCATTGTGCAACATTACATCCTGGCGATTAAACATACTGCCTCATTTCTTTTCATGTAGCGTATCTGCGTTACATATAAAAGGGGCACGCAGATGCATGCCCCTAATCTAAACGAGAAACACTATTTAGCAAGCTTACCAAAGTCTGCAACGTGTGCAAACACTTTCACAAATCGATTCAGTAAGCGTAATCGATTAATCTTTAAAGATTCGTCTTCATCCATAACCATGACACTTTCAAAGAACGTATCAATTGGTGTACGCATAGATGCCAAATCCTCTAAAGCTTTATCGTAATTACCAGCGTCTAATGCAGTTTTGACCTGTACTTCAGCTTCAGTAATTGCAGCGAACAAAGTGCACTCAACATCAATCAATAATGACTCGTCGACTTCCATACCCAATTTCTTATCACATAGGTTGTTTGCACGAGCATATGCAGTAGCCAAGTCACCCATGGTATTAGGATGCTCTGCGCGGGCAGCCTCGATAGCAGCAACACGAACCTGAATTTCAGCAGGCTCAGTAACACCACAAGACAATACAGCATCAATAACGTCAGTACCATAACCTGCGTCCTTCAAAATGACCTTGGTACGAGTAACAAAAAACTCAATGATATTAGCTTTAACAGCATCAACATCAAATTCAAGACCATCTACAACATAAGAAGCAAGTGCACAGTCAATGGCAGCGTCAAGAGAAACAGCCACACCAAACTTGAGCATACCTACGATACCAATAGCGGCGCGGCGAAGCCCAAATGGGTCAGAAGAACCGGTAGGCGCTTGATTGATAGCAAAAAGACCACAAATCGTGTCAAGTTTGTCAGCAAAAGCAACCAGGCAACCAACAATATCATGCGGCAAATCATCACCAGCGAAACGTGGACGATAATGATCAGCAATAGCGCGTGCTACAGCAGGAGTTTCTCCTGCGGCTTCTGCGTAGTAAGAGCCCATAATGCCCTGGACACTGGTAAACTCAACAACAGCACCAGTCACCAAGTCCGCCTTACATAATAAAGCGGCACGCAAAGCATCGGTCTTTTCCTGCTCAGAAACCATAGCGTCGCTAGCCAAGTGATCAGTAAGCTTTACGATACGGTAAGTCTTAGCTAAGGTAGTACCAAGTTTTTCCTGAAAAACAACTTCATCTAAACGCTCAACATAATTAGCCAAAGGAAGCTTTAAGTCCTCATCGTAGAAAAACTTAGCGTCATACAAACGAGCAGCTACAACACGCTGGTTGCCATCAATAATCTGCTCTTTGCATGCTGGATTACCATTAGAGGTAATTAAGAACTTATTGGTGAGCTTACCATCAGCATCAAACAGTGGGAAGTAGCGCTGGTGAACCAACATGGCGTCAACGATAATTTCTTTAGGGACAGCCAAAAACAACTCATCAAACTGACCAACCATGACGGTAGGATACTCAGCCAAATTAATAACTTCAGCCATCGTGTGAGCAGGTAGGTCAGCAACAAGGCCGGTGTTGCGTTCTATATCAGCAATTTGAGAACGAATCAATGCTTCACGCTCAGCCTCATCAGGAATAATACAAGCATTACGCAAAACATTAATCAATTCATCAGCATTTTCTACCGTATGAGGTCCAGGCGCCAAAAAACGATGACCACGGGTAGTGTTAGAAGCAACAAGACCTGCAAACTTAACAGGAATGATTGTTTCACCAAACAAAGCCAGCAACCAGCGAACTGGACGACTGAACTGCTCTTCATGGCTTCCCCAACGCTGAGACTTAGGCCAAGTAATAGAAGTAATGAGGTTAGCAAGTAATTCTGGTAATAACTCACTAACATCGCAAGCAGGAATACTCTTAATAGCATAAACGTATTCAACGCCACCCTCATCGCGACGCTGTAGTGTATCGACGTCGACACCCTTGCCACGAGCAAAGCCTGCACATGCCTTGGTAGGATTACCATCAGCATCAAAAGCAATCTTTACAGAAGGCCCACGGAATGTTTCTTCTACAGCCTCTGTGGTTTCAGCAACACCCTGAGCTACAACAATCAGGCGACGAGGGGTTGAGTAAATCTCAATAGCATCGAAAGGAATATGAGCTGCCTTAAATACATCAGTTGCCAAGGTTTGTAGCTGAACCGTAGCTGCATGCAAGTCAAACGCAGGAAGCTCCTCAGTTCCAATCTCAAATGCGAGTGTTTTATTCGCCATCATTAGCCTCCTTGGCCACATTATCATCTTGTCCATGTACAACATGCTCTAAATAGCTCGCACAGCATGCTTTAGCAATAGTACGAACACGCAAGATGTAACCCATACGCTCAGTAGCGGAAACAACACCGCGAGCATCAAGTAGGTTAAAGGCATGAGAGCACTTCAAAACATAGTCATATGCAGGCAAAGGCAAGCCTGCTTCTAATATACGATTGCATTCTTTTTCATAGCGATCAAATTCACTAAAGAGTAAATCAGTATCAGCAACCTCAAAGTTATATGCCGAGAATTCACGCTCGTTTTCCAAGAAAACATCACCATAAGTAAAGACAAGACCGTCATCACCGCGGCTCCATACAATGTCATATACAGAGTCAACACCTTGAATATACATAGTCAAGCGCTCAAGACCATAGGTAAGTTCAGATGGAACAGGCTTGCATTCAAAACCACCTACCTGCTGGAAATATGTAAACTGAGTAACCTCCATACCATCAATCCAGACTTCCCAGCCTAGACCCCAAGCACCAAGCGTTGGACTTTCCCAGTCATCCTCTACAAAACGAACGTCATGTTCTTCTGGATTAACACCAATGGTACGCAAAGATTCCAAGTACAATTCCTGGACATTATCAGGAGACGGCTTTAGTAATACCTGAAACTGATAATAATGCTGCATACGATTAGGGTTTTCACCATAGCGACCGTCAGTAGGACGGCGGCAAGGCTGAACATAAGCGGTACGCCACGCATCAGGACCTAATGACCTCAGTGTAGTGGCAGTGTGAAATGTACCAGCACCAACCTCATTGTCATACGGCTGCAATACTACGCAGCCATGAGACGCCCAAAAACGCTGAAGTTCCAGAATAATCTCCTGGAATGTGAGCGCGTCTTGCTTAGCGGTAGAACCCATAATTAAAGCACTCCTAAATGATTAAGCGGCCAATAAATAACAATTGCATGTCCAGATATATTCTCTACAGGAACAGGACCAAATGCACGAGAATCCCGTGAATGATCGCGATTATCGCCCATTACCCAAACATAGCCCTCAGGGACAGTATACGGATAACGGATAAAGACACCATCCATAGGCTCGAGTGGATACGACTCTTTACCTGATACGTATGGTTCATCTAATTCTTCACCGTCAACATAAACCTTACCCTTAATAAGATCTACCGTTTGACCCTCAGTTGCAATTACACGTTTAATAAATGTATCAGAGCCATTAATTTCATCAAAGGTAATGATGTCGCCCTGTTCTACATCACGAAAATAGTACGAAATCTTTTCAGACCATACCCTATCTCCAATCTGGATAGTATCCATCATGGAACCAGAAGGAATAGCATATGCACGAGCTACAAACGTATTAATAAACCAAACAAGTACAAACACGGTTGCAAAAAAGACAATCCAAGAACCTATGCCCTTTAGAAATCCATCGCCCTTACGACTAGACGCATGTTGGCCGTAGCTCATTTACCTTTCCTCCTATATATCAAAAGGCGTCCTTAAACGCCTTGAGAAGTGTCAGCTTTTAATGATAGCAAAAAAGCTTGCTCATCTTTAGTTATATTCGCCGACTTCAACAAATCTGGACGAAGTTTTTGAGTTCTTATAAGTGATTGTTTACGACGCCATGCATTTATGCAAGCATGATTGCCCGACAATAAGACATCTGGAACCTTCATACCACGATATTCGGCAGGACGCGTATACTGTGGATACTCTAATAAGCCCTCTGTGAAGCTCTCATCGACGGCACTCATATCATCACCTAAAACACCAGGCAACAAACGAACAACTGCATCAATAACAACCATACTGGCAAGCTCTCCACTTGTAAGGACATAGTCACCCAATGAAATGGTTTTATCAGCGAACGAATAGACACGCTCGTCAATTCCTTCATAGTGACCGCATACAAACAGCAAACGCTGTTGTTTACTAAGCTCTAAAGCTACCTCTTGAGTAAACGGCTGACCTACTGGTGATAAAAAGATAGTATATGGACGATCCTTTTCACGCATAGCAATATCATCATATGCCTCGAATAAAGGCTCGCACTTCATAACAAGACCCTGACCACCACCGTATGGGTCATCATCTGTAGTACGATGACGATCATGTGTCCAATCACGTAAGTCGTAAGCCTCAAAATCAATAGCACCGCATTCCTGCGCACGCTTCATGATAGAAGAACCCATAACAGAATCGTACATATGGGGGAATGTAGAGAGAGTTTCGATTTTCATGTCTTCCCTACTCCGCCACAATCAAGCCAGATGGAATACGGGTATGCATAACACTTTCATCCTCGTCAATATCAATAATAAAGTCCTCAACGTACGGCACTAAGACCTCACCAAAAGAGCCTTGAATATACAACAAGTCCTGAGTAGGCATTTGCTCAACTTGAGTGATAGTACCAATATTGCCAAACACTTCATCTTGAACTTCAAATCCCACAACCTGCCAGCCATAAGTGACCATGGACTCATAATTTGCCGGAAGATCTTTTGTGTTAACAACACAAAAACTTCCCATCAAACGTTCAGACGTGTCTCGATCAGAGATACCCTTAAAGGTAACCCTAAAGTCAGCACCATTTAAATATTCAACTGATGATACGGTAGCATTACGTGGCCCCTCCAAGGTAGGTGGGACAAAATGAACTTTCATTCCCTCTTCAAGCAAAAAGGGAAGACCCTGCACACTACGTGCAACAAATCTTCCCTTTAAACCTTGCGATGAAACGAGTTGTGCTACCTGTGCCCAGGTTTTCACGGGATTTAATCCTCCACAAGCTCGACTTCTACATCATAGCCATCCGCCATAGCAGCACGTGCTAAAACACGAATGGATTTAATGACTCGACCCTGTCGTCCGATAACTTTACCAGCATCTTCAGGAGCAACGCGAATCTCAATAGTCTCAACCCCATCATCGGAGATAACGGACATGAGGCTCAAGGATTCCTTGTCCTCTACAAGCGGTTCAACAATTACGCGGACCAGTTCGACTATGTTGGCTGAAACCTGTGTCATTTAATTAAGCCTGACGTGCGTTCTTAATCAAACAAGCTACACGCTCTGTAGGCTGAGCACCCTTAGCTACCCAAGCGTCAATCTTCTCAAGATCCAAAGTCACAGTAGCAGGAGTAGTGTTAGGATTGTAACGACCTACTTCTTCTACGATACGACCATCACGAGGGCTACGGGCATCAGCCACAACCACACGGTAGAAAGGCTTTTTCTTTGCGCCATGGCGGGCGAGACGAATTTTCACTGCCATTGTAGTGAACTCCTTTTGTTACATAGAAATAATAGTTAATACACGCAAACGTACACTATAGTACCCTTGCGTTCATTTATCAAGTGATTACACATTAATTATGACGACGACGTGGTTTACGGCCATCATCGGCATGGTCATCACGGCGGTCATGGCGATCACCACGACCAGGACGAGGTGCTGGAGCACTTCCTTCTGGTGCATCAGGCTTGTCCATACGGTCGAGAGAAATTTTACCGCTCTTTGGATCAATTTCAATAACCTCAACCTTAACAACATCACCCATATTCAAAACATCTTCAACCTGAGCAACGCGACCATTCGCCATACGGGAAATATGCAGTAAACCATCCTTTGAAGGGGTCAACTTAACAAAAGCACCAAAGGACTGAATACCAACAACAGTTCCTTCGTAAATTTCGCCAACTTCCGGTTCTTTAACGATAGCCTCAACAGCAGCCTTGGCCATGCGGCCAGCTTCCTGGTCAACAGCTGCAATATGAACCGTACCATCTTCCTGGATCTCAATGGTAGCACCAGTAGAATCCTGGATACCTCGAATGGTTTCGCCACCCTTACCAATAACTTCACGAATTTTATCAACAGGAATATGAATGGTCTCAATACGAGGAGCAGTATCGCGCAACTCTTCACGAGGAGCAGCGATTTCACTCAACATAGCATTTAAGATGTAAGCACGGCCTTCCTTAGCCTGAGCTAAAGCACGACCCAAAATCTCAGTAGAAAGACCTTTAGCCTTGTTGTCCATCTGAAGTGCAGTAATACCATTAACAGTGCCTGTTACCTTAAAGTCCATATCACCCAAGAAGTCCTCAAGTCCCTGAATATCAGAAAGGATAACTACATCATCGCCCTCCTGAATAAGACCCATAGCAATACCAGAAACTGGCGCCTTAATAGGAACACCAGCATCCATTAATGCCAAGGTAGAGCCACAAGTAGAAGCCATAGAGGAAGAACCATTAGATTCCAAAATTTCGGAAACAACACGAATAGAGTATGGGAACTCATCTTCAGAGGGCAATACAGGAATCAAAGCACGTTCCGCCAATGCACCGTGACCAATTTCACGACGCTTAGGAGCACCCATACGTCCAACTTCACCAGTACAATATGGTGGGAAGTTATACTGGTGCATGTATCGCTTGGACTCCTCAGGATCAATAGTGTCGAGACGCTGAGCTTCATTGAGAAGACCCAGGGTGCACACACTTAATGCTTGAGTCTGACCACGCTGGAACAAACCAGAACCATGTACGCGTGGCAAGTAACCAGGACGAATGTACAAAGGACGGATTTCAGTAGAAACACGACCGTCAGCACGTTCGCCAGTTTCAACAACCATGCGACGCATAGCATGCTTTTCTAATGCCTTGCAAGCAGCAGCAATGTCGCTTGCCCATATATCACGCTCTTCTTCAGAAAAGTCATTTTCTTTAATGAAGCTCTTGAGCTCTTCGACTTTAGCGATACGAGAGAGCTTGTCAGCGTCATGCAATGCAGCACGCATTTCATCATAGTGAGCATTTACACGCTTGGCAATAATAGGATCAGCTTCATGAATTGGATATTCCTTAGGTTCAGGATTTACCAAAGCCAAAAACTCTGCCTGCTTCTCACAAAAAGCAGCAATAGCCTGCTGACCAAATTCCATAGCAGCCAACATGTCTTCCTCGGAAACTTCCTCAGCACCAGCTTCTACCATGGAAATGTAGTCACGTGTACCAGCAATAGTAAGCTCAAGATCGCTTTCTTCCTGCTCAGCATACGTAGGATTAACAATAAACTCGCCTGTTTGCTTATTACGTGCAATACGTACACAAGCTGCAGGACCATCAAATGGGGTACCGCCGCACAACAATGCAGCAGACGCACCACCAACGCAGATACAGTCAGGTGGGTTCTGGCCGTCGCATACAAATGTGGTAGCAACAATATGAACTTCCTGCTTAAAACCATCTGCAAAACCAGGACGGATAGGACGGTCAATCATACGAGCAGTCAATGTACCCTTATCGGAAGGCTTAGCCTCACGCTTCAGATAACCACCAGGAATGCGGCCAACTGCGTACATCTTCTCCATAAAATCGACAGCCAAAGGGAAAAAGTCATAGTCTTTTTGCTCTTTGGAAACTACAGACGTAACAAGTACTGTAGTCTCACCCTGGGTCACCAGGACGGCACCGGTGGTCTGCTTAGCCAACTCACCAGTCTCGAAGCTGTAATGTTTACCATACAGTTCGAAGCTCGTCGTGATTTTCTCCATGTAATTCATTCTTTCTCTCTTCTTTGGGCTAATGCTTTTCATATAGCCTCACGAGCAGCGAAGACCCCTGCCCTCGCCGACCGTAACCCATAATTAGGCAGATTATGCAAAAGCCCGCATATAGCGGGCTCTGTGCGCAACTTAGAGATTGTCGCGAATACCAAGCTTTTTGATAAGTTCACGATACTGTTCAATGTCGCGGTTCTTAATGTAAGACAAGAGACGACGACGCTTACCAACAAGCATCAACAAACCACGACGGGTATGATGATCCTTCTTGTGCTCCTTTAAGTGCTCAGTCAAGTGCTTGATACGGTGAGTCAAGATAGCAACCTGAACCTCTGCAGAGCCAGAGTCATGCTCGTTCTTACCGAACTCAGCGATGATTGCCTGAGTTTCTTCCTTAGTAATGGAAGCCATGTTTCCACCTTTCGTACGGACGATGCCGCATGATTAGGGCCTGTTGTGGGCCAACTATAAATACGCCTGTAGCCGTGTCACCATGCGGTGGGCGTGATAACAAGGAGACAGGTAGATACAACTTTTGCAGTATATCGAATATACAAGTACTTTACAAGAATTAATAAAATTCTTGACGCAAATCACGTTTTAACATGCGATTAGGCACATCTGCGGGATCTTCGCCTTCCCAAACGACTGATCGGACCATATCTGTAATAGGTAATTCAACGTTATTACGACGGGCAAGTGTTGCCAACGTCTGACACGCATACGCGCCTTCAACAACCATATGTGTTTCTTTAAGATACTGATTAAGCGTGGTACCAGTAGCGAGTCTATAACCAAATGTGCGATTGCGAGAATGTTTACTGGTGCACGTTACAATCAAGTCACCCGTACCAGCTAACCCCATACAGGTACGTTGATTTCCACCACAGGCCTCAACCAAGCGGCTCATTTCCGCAATACCACGTGTCATAAGCATAGCAGCTGTATTATCACCAAATCCCAAACCGTAAGATATACCTACAGCAATTGCGATAACGTTTTTAAAAGCAGCGCATAATTCAGCACCTACCACGTCATCATCAACGTACGTACGAAACGTCTCAGTCGCAAATAACAACTGAAAAAACTTAGCAGTTTCTGCATTTGAAGAGGCCACAGTGGTTGCGGATGGCTGTCCTAAGATAACTTCTTCAGCATGATTTGGCCCCATAAGCGCTGCTAAGCGATCCACACTTCCAAGTTCAGCCTCAAATACTTCAACAGGCAATAAACCTGTCTGAGCCTCAACACCTTTAGAGCAGATAACAATAGGAGTCTCATCGGAAATGTATGGCTTAATCATAAGCGCTGTTTCACGCATAAGCGTAGAGGGTGTAACTATTACAACTGCCGCACTGCCTTTTACAACCCACTCAACATCTGTAGAAGCACAAATAGCATCAGATAGCGTACAGTCAGACAAGTATCGCGGATTGACATGATCACGCGTAATAGATTTACATACCTCAGACTTTCGAGCCCATATACGTACGTTATGACCAGCAACAGCAAGTGTTTGGGCCAAAGCAGTGCCCCAGGAACCTGCACCTATAACAGAAACGAACACTTACGCCTCCTCTTTTTTATCCCCAATACGCCTTTCAGTACCTTGCCTTAAACGCGCAATGTTTTCATGGTGGGCCCACACTACCACCGAACCGGTAATAACACAGCAGATAATAGCGGGGATATCACCCATGAGAAAATACAATGCCAAAAATGGGCATGCCGCAGCAGACACAATAGATCCTACCGAAACATAACGAGTAGCAGCAACCAAGACGCCAAAAATAACGAGCTCTAAAATAGCACCAGGAATGCCAAATGTAACAAACAACGCACCGATAGCAACAGCGACACCTTTGCCACCGTGAAAACCTAGCCACGGGCTAAAGATATGGCCGAACACAGCGCCCGTTGTGACAAGCGCAAGCATTAAATCATGACTTACCAATGTTACAACACCAGCATCGGCGAGCATATTGTAAGCACCTAGGCCAATAAAAGCTGACAGCAAACCCTTACCAAAGTCCAAGATAAAAACAGCACTACCGCCCACCTTGCCAAGGCTTCTCATGGCGTTGGTTGTGCCAATATTACCTGATCCATGCTCTCGGATATCCGTATGAAAAAAGATTCGAGAAATAATCAAACCCCAAGGAACCGATCCTAGCAAAAACGCAATTAGTACAACTCCACACACAATGACAAGTTCGTTCATAAGGAATTAATCCCTTCGCTTAAACTTCAAGCGGATTGGCGTACCAGCGAAATCAAATTCAGAACGCAACCTATTTTCAAGGTAGCGCTTGAAGTTGTCGTCAACAATTTCAGGATGATTGCAAAAGAAAGTAAATTCCGGAGGGCAGCACGCAGTCTGCGTCACATACTTCAACTTTAAGATTTTTTTACCTTGACTGATAGTATGACCAAATTCACGAATACCTTGCAACCAATTGTTTAAGCGACTTGTAGAAATCTGCTGAGAGAAATTGGCATGCGCCATATCAACAGCATCCCAGATACGACTAACGCCCTTGCCAGTTAAAGCAGAAATACTAATAACAGGCGCATAACCAACAAAAGTCATGCGATCCTCAATACGCTCACGCAAGTCCTCTAAGACTTCGCCAGACTCAACAGCATCACGCTTATTCAAAAGCATAACCATAGCACAACCACGATCACTTGCAAAACCAGCAACGCGCTGATCTTGGTCAGTAAGACCTAAAGTAGCATCAATAACGAGCAACGCGACATCAGCACGGTCAATAGCGCGCATAGCACGTACAAAACCGTAATACTCTACGTCTTCATCAATCTGACTCTTACGACGCAAGCCTGCCGTATCAACAATAGTATAATGACGACCCTCATGTGTAATATGAGTATCGATAGCATCGCGAGTAGTGCCCGCAACGTCACTTACAATAGAACGCTCAGCATCAACAAGCTTGTTGGTTAAAGAACTCTTACCCGCATTAGGACGACCAATAATAGCAACGTTAATAGCATCTTGTTCATTTGTGCCATCTTCAGCAACTTCTACCTTATCAAGATAAGACACAATCTCATCAAGCAGGTCACCGGTGCCATTGCCATGAAGCGCACTTACAGGCCATGGGTCGCCTAAACCTAACTGGTAAAACTCCCACATAGCATCCACAACACCTGGATTGTCAAGCTTGTTTACAGCAAGCAATACTGGCTTGTCACCACGCTTTAAGATACGAGCAACCTCCTCATCATCTGGCGTGATACCAGCACGTGCGTCTACTAAAAACACGATAACGTCAGCTTCCTGTGTGGCTGAAAATGCTTGATTACGAATGGAGCCCTGGAAACGGTCATCATCACACATTTCAATACCGCCAGTATCAATGAGTGTGAAGTGCTTACCATTCCAGTCAGCCTCATGGTATGAACGGTCACGAGTAACGCCACGCATTTCATGAACGATAGCGTCATCAACCTCTGCAAGTCTATTTACAAATGTTGATTTACCCACATTAGGGCGACCAACTACAGCAACAATAGGTAAAGCCATTGTTATCCTCGTATAATCTCTTCAAGTTCGGACAAAAAATCACTTGGGTTACAGGATACCACGGACACGGGCATACCTGCGGTATCTCTAATATCATCCACAGTCATATCATCAAGTGTGACACCGTCGCTATTAAACATAATATCGGGAAGCACAACATAATCGTATGCGGAAACACCACGAATAGCTAACGCAACATCACCACCACACAACAATCCAGTCACATCGACATTGCCACCAAAATACTCGTTTTCAACAAACAATGGCTCAAGATAACCCTCAAGTGATGAGCCTTTTAATAGCTGCGGGAATGACTCCTTAAGCGCACAACCGAGCACCATATAGATGTGAGCGTTTTCTTCTGCACACGCTTCAGCCAAACAGTCCTGGGCTTGTTTTGAACGGTTCCACTCATCGGACATAGAGCGAATGATGCCGATACCGTCCTCAAACATCTCAAAATCGCCGTAATGCTCACTATTGGGCAAATAGGTAAAGATTTCATCACCGTAGGCATTACGATAAAACTCGTCTGCAGCATAAACCCATGGCGTATTGCGCTCATTAAGCGCATGTTTTTGAAATGGTTCTACAAGCTCTAATACCTCACGAGCAGCATCAGGGTCATTAAAGCTATGCGTAAAATGCGTCTGATACTTAGTATAGCCTAAAGGCACAATTGCGATATTTTCAATACCAGGACGCATATATGCCCACGCAAGCGTTTCCATCAAAACGCGACCATCATTAAGTCCTGGGCACAAAACAATTTGAGCATGCATAGTAATGCCAGCATTTAAAAGCATATCCATCATTGCAAGGCCGTGAGCGGCGTTTTTACCAATCATGTCAGCACGTACTTCAGGATTTGATGCATGAAGCGATACACGCAATGGCGAAATATGTTGCTCAATGATACGATCTGCGTCCTCTTCGGCTAAATTAGTAAGACTTACAAAATTGCCCTGTAAAAAACTTAAACGGTAGTCATCATCTCGTAATATAAGAGAAGAACGCACATCTTTTGGAAGTTGACGCATAAAACAGAAAACGCAATTGTTGCGACAAGTTCTGATACCATCAAACACTGCACCATCAAATACAATGCCCCAACTTTCAGCCTCATCTCGCTCAAGGACCACCGTACCCTCATCGCCATCAGTGTCGATATAGCCTAGTTCAATCTCTTCTGCATCTGAATACCATTGCCAGTCCAAAATATCACGAAGCTCGTGGTTATCAACTGACGTGATAATACAACCAGGAGTAAATCCTGCATCGTCAGCAGGAGAATATGGCTCAACCTCTAAAATCTTAGCGCATACGCGCTGAGGATTTCCGGGGTACTTATTAACCGTACGGGACAACTTATTGCTCCTTATTACCACATATATCAATATCGCAGCATTATATAAAATGAACGGCCGGATAAGCCGACCGTTCATCAATAATCAATCTTACCAAGAGAAGTATGTTAGCGGATTGACCGCAACATCGTTAATGTTAATTTGAAAATGAAGGTGTGGACCTGTAGAAAAGCCCGTGGTACCAACCTTAACAACAGGCGTACCAGCAGCAACTTGGTCACCAACATTTACCAAAAGTTCAGATGCGTGCAAATACCAAGAAACAATACCTGAACCATGGCTTACTAATACAGCATTACCACCAGTACCAAACCAGCCAGAATGCGTAACTGTACCAGGCGCCATACAGTACGCCACCGTACCAGTAGGTGCACCTAAATCAACACCCATATGGAAGTCCCCAATGGAAGGACGATAGCCAAAACCACTCGTAATAGGATAACCAACTAGTGGATTACACCATCCATCAACGCTTACAGAGCCACTTTCGCTAGAACTTGGAATACGACCTGCTGCTTCTTGTGCAGCACGACGAGCCTGCTCTTCTTTTTCACGGGCTTCTTCAGCGCTAATACGAGCTTGCTCTTCTTGATAGCGCAATGCAAGGATATCCTCATTAAGCTTATCAAATTCAGTCTGCAAAGAATCACGAGTAGTCTCAATTTCAAGCTTAGCTGCCTCAGCCTTTTTGAGTTCTTCTGCAGCGATAATTTCCTGAGCTGCATACTCTTTATGAGCAGCCTCAGCCTGAGAACGCATGTCTTTACTTTCCTGAACCATTTCAGCGTCACGATCAGATACACGCTGTAAAGCATCAAGATTAGTGGCAAAATCTTCAAAAGACGTAGAGCCAAGCAAAACGCCCAACAAGTTTTCAAAACCATTACCCTGCTTATACATAGTATTAACACGTGCTGATAAGGAAACTTGCAATTCAGCAATGCGCTTTTCTGCAGCAGTTATACGAACTTGCGCTTCGTCCATAGCAGCTACCGCAGCATCATGAGCATGCAATGCATCTTCATAGCGTTTATTTGCATCATTTAATTGATCTTGCAAGGCGTCAATCTTGGTCATTAAAGCATCAGCTTCAGCCTGTTTGTCAGCAGCCTGGGAAGCAAAAGCATCTGCCTCGGCTTCTTTTTCATCAGATTCCGCCGCATATGCCAACCAAGGAAATACTGCAGCAAATCCTGCGGCAGCACAAACTTTCAAAAAATTTCGACGGGGCATAATAAGCCCAGAGCTTGTTGTGTTCATAGTATGTTCGCTCCTGTTTGTTATAAGTAATACATGAGCTGTGCTATATCACCATAAAATCCACCACTTCATGTAATCGTCTATGAAAATAATAGCAGTATTTAAAGTGGTATAGGAAAACTTTTACAGTGACTCCAAATATTCAACAACCGCCAAAATCTGATCATCAGGCGTTGAGGCCCCTGCCGTAACACCTACAACTTTACAGCCATCAAATAATTCGCCAGACAGCTCTGAAAGATCTTCAATAAAGTACGACCTGGGACAATGCTCAAGACAAATCTCATACAAATGCGTAGTGTTAGATGAATTCTTGCCACCAATAACCACAATAGCATCAACCTCTTCGGCCAAATTTGCCGCAGCTTCTTGGCGCTGTTTTGTGGCGAAACAAATGGTATTCTTCACAATTGGTTCAATACCACGACACTCAAGCTCCTCAATTACTGTATTAAGCTTGTCTTTTGATTCGGTAGTCTGTACCACAATACCAACAGGTTCTGAAATATCATCAGGAATCTCGGAAGCATCAGCAATAACTATAGCATTGTTATCAGTATGACCACATAAGCCACGTACTTCTGGATGTTCACTGCGACCAATAACCAATACTGTAATTCCTCGCTGATACATATCAGCCGCAGCACGTTGAGCCTTAGCGACGTGTGGGCATGTAGCATCAACAACAGTCAAGCCACGATTGCGTAGCTGCTCTACAACCTGTGGCTCAACACCATGGCTCCTAATTACAACAACACCCTCGTCAATCTCATCTACATCATCTACAGCAACAACGCCCTGCTCGGCCAAGCAAGACACAACCTTAGGATTATGAATCAGTGGACCAAGTGTATAGGTAGGAGCATCATCCATCAGCGATGCAACAGCCATATCCAATGCACGTTCTACACCGTAGCAAACCCCAGCATGTTTAGCTCGAATTACTTGCACTTAGACCTCCTTTTCAAATAAGTCTTTACCCTTAAAGGCTTCAGAGAAATCTTTAGAGGCTGGGAACAATTCCATCATATTTACTTTTTCGCGATCGCAGCGCCTTGAAAGTGCATAACACTCACGCATGACATACCACGTAGCACCATCAAGCCTGTCTTCTTTAGGGAGAAAATCGAATGCATCCATATAAACAGGTTTGCCGTATTCAACGGTTACCTTGGGAAAATGAATGAGCTTTTGCCCCTTAGGCTTAACCTTTTCAATATCCCGCACAGTAGCAGGAATCATAGGAACCTTGGCCATGCGAGCAATAAAAGCCACGCCCGAATGCAGAGAAATTTCAGCAGTACCACGGCCACGGCGCGTCCCCTCAGGATAGATTCCCACCAATTCGCCACGCTTTAACATAGTAGTGGCGCGCTTGATGGCAGAACGATCTGCTGTATCGCGCTTGATAGGAAATGCACCAACGCGACCTAGCACATGACCTGCAACGCCGTGGCAATTCAAAAACATATTGTCACGCGCCATAAAGCGAATCCACTGTTTAGGACGCAAACACAACCACAGCATAACCGGGTCTAAATATGACGTATGATTACCAACAATTAACGCACCCTTTTTCTGATTAAATGCGCGTACATTCTCAACACCATCTGCATGATATCTAAACGCGATTTTAAACACTGCAGCCAGGACACCATAAACAATGTTGCCTACACAGTGACAAATCTTGCGTGGCGCCTCTTTTCCATCTGCAGATTCAATAGGAGCTGCATTGATAGTCATATCCCATAGTTGTTCATACAATGCCATAGTATCTCCTACATACAACAAGTAACCAATGAGCAAATGTCATCTAATACAACATTAATTGGCTTATTGGTAGAATCCATCATAATGGCATCTTCTGCAGCACATAAAGGAGAAGATTCACGCGAAGAGTCCAAAGCATCACGAGCAACAATATCAGCCAAGACTTCCTCATAGTCCACAGAGCCAATGCCACGCTGTTCATTTTGCAAAACACGACGGCGTGCACGCTCTTCGTTTGATGCCGTTAAGAATATTTTTACCTCCGCCTCAGGAAATACAACAGTACCAATATCGCGACCTTCGACAACATAATTGCCAGCATTTCCAATGCGTCGCTGTTGATCAACTAATGCCTCACGTACGCCGCCAACAGCAGCAACTCTACTGACACTACGGTCAATTTCAGTAGTACGAATAGCGTCTGTTACCTCATACTCACCAATAAAGACACGACGAGGAACAGGATCGCCATCAACATGACCAAAAGAAATCTCTTCAGTACGAGCAATTTCTTCTAGCTGATCAACGTCATCAAGTGAAACGCCACGCTGCAACGCCAACCAGGCAATAGAACGATACATTGCACCGGTATCTAAACAATTAAAGTGAAGTTTTGCTGCTACGGCTTTTGCTACACTGGACTTGCCAGCACCTGAAGGTCCGTCAATCGCTACAATCATGAACATTCCTTTCACAAAATATTACAAAGCACTGAGCTTTTCTAAATCAGAAATGAATCCTGGATAACTTACCGCAAAGCAATCAGCATTCATAACCGAAACACTGACATTTCCACACAAACCAACCAATGCCCATGTCATGGCTAGTCGGTGATCGTTGTGCGCATCAAGTACCACAGACTCAGGAATTTCAAGCGAGGGATCGCCTTCAATATATAAGTCATCGCCTTCCACCCACGCCGAAACGCCTAAAACAGTAAGGCCTTCAATGATACCAGATAATCGGTCGGACTCCTTTACGCGTAGCTCATGAATACCCCTAAATACCGTAAGCCCATATGCTTTAGCAGCAACAAGCGAAAGAATAGGGATTTCATCTATAACCGTAGCAATTTTATCTGCCGGAATTTCACATCCATGCAGATCAGGCGTATATTCAACCGACAGGATGCCATAAAGCTCTTTTCCAGCATATCCAACACTTTTCCTAGACGCGTTTACACCCATATATTCAAGCGTCCTTAAAAAGCCAATGCGTGCAGGGTTAAGCGAGACGTCCGTGACTTGCACGGCGCTATCAGGACAAATAGCAGCAGCACATAACAAAAAAGCCGCCGATGAAGGGTCGCCAGGCACATGCAACTCAGAAGCCTGTAGCTGCGAAGGTCCGCTGACACATGCATTGCAATATGCGGCCATGGACGACACTCCAAAACATGGAAGCATTAATTCTGTATGATTTCTTGAAAGAGCTGGTTCTTTTACGGTGGTAGAGCCGTGCGCAAAAAGACCCGCAAGTAAAATTGCGGTTTTAACCTGGGCAGACGCCACGGAAAGTGCAGCCTTTATAGGTCGTAAATAACGCGTACCCGTAATAGTAAGGGGAAGCGTTTGTGCACCAAGTGGCGCAAACGATGCGCCCATGTTACTAAGTGGCCCAATAACGCGATACATCGGACGCTCGCGTAAGGATTCATCACCATCTAATGTGACAGAAATATCCCACGGAGCAATAACACCCATTAAAAGACGTGCAGTAGTACCGGAGTTTTTACAGTCGATGGGATGATCTGGCTGTTTTGGCCCTCGCGCTCCCCAACCAGTAATCCCACCCATAAGAGATCCATCAGGCATTTTCTCAAGGTTTACTTGGGCGCCCAGACACGAAACAGCTTCAAGTGTTGCTCTGACATCCTGAGAATCAAGCACACCAGAAAGGCGCGTAGTACCTTGAGACATAGCAGCAAGCAATACTGCACGATGAGAAATGCTCTTATCTCCCGGGACACAAACACTCCCCTTTAAAGGAGCTAATAAGGGTTTAAACGTTGTAGTAAAACAGCTCATAGTTATAACCCCCTTATACGTACATCATGTGTGTACCAATATAGTTGCTATACCTAGAGATTCTACCTTACTTAATGCCGAGATGCATGACGAAGCTTTTCAGATTCCTCATCTGTTAAAAGTCTCCATGAACCTTCAGGCAAATCTCCTAATGTTAAAGATCCAAATTGACTACGGTGTAATTCCAAAACAGGATGACCAACAAAATCAAACATACGACGTACCTGTCGCTTGCGGCCTTCATGAATAGTAATCTTGACATCGCTAGAACCGTTAGTAGTATCGTAAGAAAGTTTGATAAGCTCAACTTCAGCGGGAAGTGTCATACCATCATCAAGTGCCACACCTTGACGAAGTTTGCTTAATTCGACTTCCTTAATAACACCATCCACATGAGCAAAATATGTCTTATCAACATGATGACGAGGGTGTAACAGTCTATTACCTAGCTCACCATCAGTAGAAAACAACAAGATACCTGTAGTATCAAAATCCAAGCGACCAATAGGAAATAATCCTGGATATTCTTTCACTGGGACCAAGTCGGCAACACAAGGACGGTTATATGGATCTGACATGGTGGTAATATAGCCCGCAGGCTTATGAAGCATCAACGTAATAGGGTTATCAGAAAGCTCAACAAGCTTACCATCGACCGTTACCACATCAACAAGCGGATCAACCTTAGATCCAAGTTCACGCGTAACAACTCCATTAACCTCTACCCTACCTGCAGTCATAAGATTCTCACTACCACGGCGAGAAGCTACACCTGCACGAGCTAAAAACTTCTGAAGACGCATAGGAACAATGCGCTGGTTTTCTTCAATGTTCATGCCCGGTACCACCTTTTCTTATTTATTCATGCATATCAGATGGACGTTCATCTGATGGCGCATTCATCTGCGCAAACATATTGCACGTCAGTTCATCTTGCTCAAAATCAATACCTTGACGAATAAAGCCTAAACCAAACTGCCCATCCATATCGACATCATCTTCATCTATCTCAACATCAAACAGTGAGATTTGCTCTTCCTCTGATTGGGAAGAGCGCGTAACACCTAAGCGTTCTTGAATCAAACGCTTAGATTCCTCATCTGGAGCATAATCATCCAAAGAAGGCAAATCAGCAACACTTGCTAGGCCAAATTTTTCCAAAAAAGCACGCGTTGTGGCATATAGAAATGGCTGACCGGGTGAGTTTTCGTGACCAGCTTCTTTTACTAGACCTTTTTCAATTAAAGAATTAATAGAGCTGTCAGAATTTACGCCACGTACAGATACTATCCCGTTGCGGGTAATAGGCTGATTGTATGCGATAACCGACAAAGTCTCGAGCGCAGCTTGAGAAAGCTTTCGAGTATCCCATGACAATATGTACTTCTCAATCAGTTCATGAAATATTGGATGCGTATATAAGCGCCATCCACCCGCAACCTCACGCAGCTGAATACCTGAATTATCACGTTCAAGGCTCTGCTGAAGTTTAATAAGGGCACTAGTGACATCGGTAACATCAATCTCTAGCATACCTGCAAGCGTAATGGTATTAATAGGCTCATCACTTACAAACAAGAGAGCTTCTAGTGCGCCCGTAATTTGATCATCAGATAATCCCTGAAACATAGCCTATAACCAATCCTTTTCATCTTCGTTATCAAAAATAAGTTCACCCGATCCTTCGATAAAATCAATATCAATATCTTTAAACGGACCTTCCTGCGTAAGTGTTACCATGGAGCGTTTATATAGCTCCAAAATTGCTAAAAACGATACGACACGCACAGGAATAGTGACGGATTCATTCAAAAGATCACTAAAACGTAAATGTTTAACATTAGAAATACGACGATGAATGGCGCGTACATGCGTCTCAACAGGAATAGGCTTAGCAGCAATGTGCTCACTTTCAAGCAAGAAGATGTCGCGGCGCGCCATGACATCTGCACACATTAAGGCCAACGAATCAAGTGTGGTATCACGCAAGAAATCTGGCATTACATCCAAGAACTCTGGATCCGGTCCCACAAGACGTGGATGCATGCGACCCTCTACTTCAAACCTATAAGATAATGCAGCAGAAATGTTTTTATACTGCTTATATACGAGCAATCGTGACACCAAGATATCGCGGGCTTGCGTAGGCGTAAGCTCTTCAAGCTCTTCATCTAATTCAGTTTTATCGTCTGGAATGAGAGACGCAGCCTTGATTTCAAGAAGCGTAGAAGCTACAAGCAAGAAATCACTTGCAACGTCTAAATCAAGTTCTTGTAGGCGTTCCACATAATCAAGATACTGATCTACAATCTCAGAAACAGCAATAGACCCAATATCCACACGCTGCTTGCTAACCAAGTACAGCAACAGGTCAAAGGGTCCTTCAAAACTATCTATACGAACGCGATACGCCACGATACCTCATCTTAACTTAAAGCGGAAACGGGAATAACAAGTTAGCCAAATTGCCTGCAGTAAAATTCAAGAACACACCAATCGGATTGATATGAAAAACATATGGGACAGCGATTAGCGCAATCATAAGAATCGGAAGAGCATACTGCTGGACCTGATAGTATTTTACCAATGCCCTGTTTGACAAAAAAGGAGCAATGATGCTCGATCCATCCAATGGAGGAATCGGCAATAAATTAAAGAACATCAAGCATAAGTTAATCATGGCAAAAGAAGGCAAAAAGCCTAGATAGAACCATACAAACAGCTCACTGCTTTGAACCAATTCATATGCCCACGGGTACAACAGCCATGCTATAACACCGGCTAATACAGCCATCAATAAATTAGCTGCAGGACCAGCAAGCCCCACAATAGCCTCACCTTTACGAATGTCTTTAAAATACGTTGGGTTGTACGGCACTGGCTTGGCATAACCAAAAATAGGTCCGTTCATAAGCATTAATAAACCTGGTAACAAAATAGTACCAAACAAATCTACATGTGCAAATGGATTCAAACTCAAACGACCCTGGCTTTTAGCAGTAGGATCTCCCAAACGATATGCAGCATATCCATGTGCTACTTCATGAAACACGATAGCTGGAACAAAACATAGAATACTAATTACGTAATAAATGACTGGCCCCCTGTACTTATTGATATCTGAAATATTTTAGCAAATTTCCTGCCACTGTCGAACGACTTCATACACACCAATCGCCACAGCATTCGATAGATTTAAACTGCGCAGACCATCACGCATAGGAATACGTACACATTCATCAAGATGAGCATCTATAATTTCTTGATCAAGCCCACGGCTTTCGCGGCCAAAAATCAGAAATACGTCAGTCTCTTGCGTCTCATCTGCACCCTTGCCATACATCACATCGGTATACAAATGCGTGCTTTGACCAGTAAAGAAGTACATCTCGGCGCCCTCATGTTTCGCTAGAAATGCACCCGTAGAAGGCCAATGTTTAATTGATACCTTATCCCAATAGTCACAACCTGCACGCTTTAGATTGCGCTCGGTCGGACGAAATCCCATAGGCTCGACCAAATGCAAGGTAGCACCTACAACAGCACACGTACGAGCAATATTACCTGTATTTTGAGCAATTTCTGGCTCAAACAACACTACATGAATGTGACGATTAGACATTTTCCGCCTGCCTTGCCAATTCTTCCTCGAGCTCAGTTGTGAGCATAAACCATTCTTCTTCATTTTCAGCGATGCGCTTTTTTAATACGGCATGTTCAGCAATTGCATCTGTTGACACAGACTCGTTGATATAAAAATCAGGGTCTGCCATCAATGTCAACAACTCTGTCATACGCGCATCATCTTGCGCCATCTGTTTTTCTAATACGCTAATACGCTTGCGATGATCTTTTAAAACCGCGTACGCACGATTACGAGCTTCTGCCTCTTTTCGCTTTTGTTCCTTTGTTTTAGGAGCACTGCCTTTAGGAGCAGTTAACGTACTTGAGTCAACGGCCAGACCTTTGGAATAAGGTGCAGCATTCACAACTTTTTTCTGAGAAGCAGCATCTGCACGTTTCTTGAAAGACTTCAATACACCTTCTGGCTGGTTTAAAAAATCATCTAAAGAAGCTGCAGTTACATCGCTTCCTGAAGCAAGCTGGCCTGACTTGTATAAGTAATAGTCATAATCACCATCATACACAGTCAATTTGCCAGGCATTACTTCAATAATTCGATTAGCTACACCACGGATAAGATAACGGTCATGAGTAATAAGTAAGATAGTTCCCTCAAATGCATTTAATGCCTGTTCCAAAATATCAGCACTTGCGATATCAAGATGGTTAGTAGGCTCATCCAAACACAATAAGGGGTTTGGAGCAACAAGCATCTTAGCTAATGCAAGACGACACTTTTCGCCGCCGGAAAGC